>SCPN01000245.1_pt1 | contig 204553 bp, 223 predicted proteins | sample 6106831 | NCBI WGS metagenome assembly SCPN01 (sample SAMN10720447, study PRJNA508395) | human gut metagenome | isolation source: Participant 1, 0 month | reverse complement strand
ACTGAGACACATCATATTCAGTTAGCAAAAGTCTTCGTTCCAACAACCGCTTAGGAGACGATTCTTATATTCATTTGACTAATAGAACATATACATATATCATACCGTTTGAACATGAAAATGTCAAATGCTTTTCTAAGAGGATGATCATGGTGAGGGTAACAGAGCGGGATCTGATATGTGAAATAGCTTTTACAGGACTTTTTTGTAAAGCCGAATGTTCTGAAACACATATAAAAAAAAGCACGACTAATTTTCAATTAAAAGAAATTTGGTCATGCTTTTTATATAAGTCAAAAATCTTTCCTAAAAATTAATATGCCCCTGCAGCCAGATCTGTGCCTTCAGTCGTCTTCCAACTGCCGGTTCGCCAATCACCTTTTCAACCGGTACGCATACATCAAATTGAAGCTCATTGGTTTCCAACTGTAAGAACATAAAGTTTTTTCCCGGTAAGAAGATTTTCGATGGTATCGATATTCAGAATCTCACCAAGGATCGCATACTGATCACATTCAAGACCAGCTGGCATAAAATGCGTATCGACAATACTGTAAATATCTTCCCCGCGAATTCTTTTTGATACTGCGGCATAGGTGTCGATGTCGTCAAGCGTAAGGCTTTCAATGGCATCGGGATTCCCTTCCTTTGCTGCGCTCATAAGCATCATCCGGTTGCGGAGATCTTTAGCTCTCTTGTCCGCAGCACCTGCATCCTTTGTGACCGGAAGCAAAATTTTCCCACTTAAGGCAAGACCAGAAAAGGTTATAGAGATTGAACTTTTGCTCAGACCACCGAGAGTGGCTTCTTTTATGTATTCCATTCCGTTCTGGATATGGAAAATGATACTGCAGCCGAGTTTTACATCTTCGCAGACACCAATATAGGTCGGTGAGGATGCTTTCTGTTCTACTGCAATATCAGCATAAGAGCTGACTCCGCTGCCTGAAAAATATGGGAAATAGCATTCTCTGCGGAACTCTTCATCATTTTCATCGATAAAGCCGCAGGAAGAAATGCCAATCCCGTTGCCGTATTCCCTGCGAAGCTCACAGAGATCTGTGTGCTCGTCCAGGGCAATACGGTCATATCCGGAAAATTTCTTTTCGGATTCAAGAAGAATCTGATACCATTCGCGTTCAGATGCGATATCGTGGAATCCGATAGCGTTTAAATATTTATGCAAAATTTACCTCGTTTTCTATCTGATTTCAGACTTACCGCCCATGTATGGACGAAGTACTTCAGGAATGCGGACAGAACCGTCTGCCTGAAGATTGTTCTCGAGAAATGCGATCAGCATTCTCGGAGGAGCTACTACTGTGTTGTTCAGTGTGTGTGCGAAATATTTGTTTCCGTCACTTCCTTTTACACGGATGCCAAGACGTCTTGCCTGTGCATCACCAAGGTTAGAACAGCTTCCTACTTCAAAGTATTTCTTCTGTCTTGGAGACCATGCCTCTACGTCGCAAGATTTTACTTTAAGGTCGGCAAGGTCACCTGAACAGCATTCCAGTGTACGAACCGGGATATCAAGAGAACGGAACAGGTCAACAGTGTTTTTCCATAATTTTTCATACCAATCCTTGCTTTCTTCTGGTTTACATACAACGATCATTTCCTGTTTTTCAAACTGATGGATTCTGTATACACCACGTTCTTCGATTCCATGAGCTCCTTTTTCTTTACGGAAGCATGGAGAATAAGAAGTCAGTGTCTTTGGAAGTTCAGCTTCATCAAGCATGGTATCGATGAATTTACCGATCATAGAATGCTCGCTTGTTCCGATCAGATATAAGTCTTCGCCTTCAATTTTGTACATCATAGAATCCATTTCGGCAAAGCTCATAACACCTGTAACAACGTTGCTTCTGATCATGAAAGGTGGGATACAGTATGTGAATCCACGATCGATCATAAAGTCACGTGCATAAGAGATAACTGCTGAGTGAAGACGTGCAATATCTCCCATCAGATAATAGAAACCATTTCCGGCAACCTTTCCTGCACTTTCAAGATCGATTCCGTTGAATTTTTCCATAATTTCTGTATGGTATGGGATTTCAAAGTCCGGAACAAACGGTTCGCCAAATTTTTCAATTTCAACATTCTGGCTGTCGTCTTTACCAATCGGTACAGATGGATCGATGATATTTGGGATAACCATCATATCTTTTTTGATTTTTGCTTCAACTTCTTTTTCTTCAGCAGAAAGTTCTTCCATACGGGCAGCGTTTTCCTGAACTTTTTTCTTAAGCTCTTCTGCTTTCTCTTTTTCGCCATGAGCCATGCATGCACCGATTTCTTTGGAAACTTTATTTTTCTCAGCACGGAGTGCTTCTACTTCGCCTTTGATTTCACGGTTTCTCTTGTCAAGTTCGATTACTTCATCTACAAGTGGAAGCTTTTCATCCTGGAATTTTTTCTTGATGTTTTCTTTTACAACATCCGGGTTCTGTCTTAAAAATTTAATATCTAACATAACTGTTCTCCTGTCTTATTTCTTTATTTTTATTACTGTGGTTTGATTGCATCCTGTACATCCGGATCATACATTTCCTGGTAAACGGCCTGATCTAGTGATTCGGCCTCTTCTTCAGAGAGCTCAATGTAACTTTCACCACGCACAATTTCTTTTATATAAGTGTAACAGCCATCTCTGCTGTGCATGGAATTGAGGATCCATCCATTGTTATCATTGTCAAGCATTGTGAGGGCGAAGCTGAGTTTTCCACCCATTTCACCGAAAGCATCGTATTTGACAATACCTACTTTCTGGTAGCTGCTTCGCAACGCGCGATACAATATGCGGATGTCCGCTTTGTTTTCGTGGGCAATGTTGGAAAGCTCGTCGAGTTCATCGAATCTTGCACTGAAACTTTCTTCGAGCGTTTTACCGTCCTGTCCGCGCATGAATACGTTATAGCTTGATTTCAGACGGTTGTATTTCATATTAACATTAATATAAAGAAGAAACATCAATATGATCAGCATGATAAGAAAAAGAAATATATACGCCGGATCAATTCCAATTGATTTCAGAATTTTACTTTCCATATATTATTTTCCTTCCTGTATTGACATCAACAATTCAAATATACGTTCCAGATCGTTGTCCGAATAATATTCAATTTCAATTTTGCCTTTTCCGTTGGCTTTATGATTGACATGGACTTTGGAACCGATGATTGACTTTATACGTTCCTCCAGATCTTCATATACAAATGCATTCTGGATAACAGGCTTTTCTTTTTCTTTTTTGGGTTTCTTCAGTTCTTTGACAAGTTTTTCGGTATCCCTGACACTGAGCTTTTCATCAAATACTTTATTGGCAAGAATATACTGTTGCTCTTTATCCTCGATTGCAAGAAGAGCACGTGCATGTCCGGTTGAAATCATGTCATCGATGATCATCTGCTGTACTCTCTCGTCCAGCTTTAGAAGACGCATAGAGTTTGTAACAGCAGTTCTGCTCTTTGAAACGCGCTCAGCTACCTCATCCTGCTTCAGACGGAATTCATTTAGCAAGCGTTTGTATGCCTGCGCTTCTTCGATTGGATTCAGATTTTCGCGCTGAATATTTTCAATAAGAGAAATCTCAACGATTTCCTGATCTGTGTATTCTTTAATGATAACAGGGACCTCTTTGACACCGGCCTGCTTTGCTGCACGCCAGCGACGCTCGCCGGCGATGATCTCGTAGTAATCGTTCCGTTTCTGAACAATCAGAGGCTGCAGGATTCCAAACTGTTTGATTGAATCAGCAAGTTCCAGAGAGCATCTTCCTCAAAATGTTTTCTTGGTTGGTCACGGTTTGGCTCTACATCATTGATTTTCATCATAATTGGCCCGGCATTCACTACTTCTTTTTTGACCGGTGCAGTATGTTTTGCGGTTTTGTTTTCTTTGATTAAACTATCCAGACCTTTTCCAAGTCCGCCTCGTTTTGCTGTCATGCTTACTCTTCTCCTTTATGAATTACTTCATCTGCTAATAACATATAACTTTCAGCTCCTGTTGAACGAGGATCATATAAGTTGATTGGTAAGCCATGACTTGGGGCTTCTGCAAGTCGTATATTACGTGGAATGATAGTTTTGTAAATTGTCTGATCAAGATTATCTTTTACATTTTCAACAACTTGAAGAGAAAGATTGGTTCTGGCATCATACATGGTAAATACAACGCCTTCCATTTCAAGGTTTTCGTTCAATCTTTCTTTTACAAGCTCGATTGTTTTAATCAGCTGGCTCAATCCTTCAAGTGCATAGTATTCACACTGAATTGGAACCAATACGGTATCGGCTGTAGTCATTGAATTGATTGTCAACATACTAAGTGAAGGTGGGCAGTCGATAATGACGTAATCGTAATTACTTCTTATCTTAAGCACCTCATCTCTTAATATGTATTCTTTGTTCTCAGTATCGAGCAACTCTATTTCGGCACCAGACAGATCAATGTTTGCGGGAATTACGTCGAGATTTTCAATTGCTTCTTTGCATAACACCTGATCCATAGTGGCTTCGCCGATTAAAAGATCATATACAGTATAGGCAACATTATCCTTATCTATACCAAGACCGCTGGACATATTCCCCTGTGGATCCATGTCGATTGCGAGAACTTTCTGCCCTTTTGCCGATAAACACGAGGATAAATTGATCGCTGTTGTAGTTTTTCCAACGCCACCCTTTTGGTTGGCAACGGCAATTATTCGTCCCATTGCAATTACCTCCTTTCTAATAGTGTGCAAATATATATGAAGTTTTATTTACATCTAGGTATAATTGTAACACTAAACTTTATCTAAATCTACTAAATGTTTCACGTGAAACATTTATTTTTGCATTTTTTATAAATAAGGGGATTTTTTGCGCGAAACATTCTGCACAAAGTGAAATGTGAAAATGTATAAAAACATTCGTAATCCGCTCATTTTTCCTTGAAAAAATGGCTACTTACTCATTTTTCTGGCGGGTCAAGAGACCAAAAATCTCTTGCAAGCAAGCTTGCATCGGCTTTCTGACCTTTTGCCTATGGTATCATCATATTTTGGATATATTAAAATATATTTGGTTATGAGCAGCTGGAAAAAGAGGAGACAAAATGTTTCACGTGAAACATTTTGTCGAAAACCAAGGAACAATAACATGATGAAAATCTTTAAACTGTAAGGAGATTATGGTATACTTATCTATAAGCCGCAAGGTGAAACATTACACAAAACAGATACTATTTGCGAGTATGATCTTGCTGAATCGGGGCAAAAATGATTCGGAGAAAGGACAATTAACGATGAAAAATAAATTGAAAAGTTGTGCGGTTTTAGCAACACTTGGTGCGATTACAATCCATCTGATAAATAAAACACTTATAGAAATGGCAACAAAAGACAGCTTGTTAAACTCATCTGAGGGAAATTATTATGACTGGAGATTTGGAAAAATCTATTATAGAAAACAGGGAAATGGTAAACCACTACTGCTACTTCATGATTTGGATGCAGAAAGCTCTGGCGTAGAATGGAAAAAAGTAGCGGCAATTCTTGCAGAAAAGCATACTGTTTATACCGTGGATCTGCTAGGTTGTGGACGATCTGAAAAGCCAAATATTACTTATACTAATTTCCTTTATGTGCAAATGCTGACGGATTTTATTAAACATATCATTGGCGAAAAGGCAGATGTTGTGGCTACGGGAGAATCGGCTGCTATTGCAGTTATGGCATGCGGAAATGATGAAAACGTGATTGGAAAGATTTGTATGGTGAATCCACTGTCACTTACGGAACTTGCAAAATGTCCGAATAAGAGAACCAAGACGCTGAAGTTCCTTATCGAAATACCGATTATTGGTACGCTGCTGTACAACATTATTCATTCAAGAGAAGCGATTGATGAAAAATTTGTGGATAAGTATCTGTATGACGAAGATACGATAGATTATCAGATGACGAAGATATACCATGAATCTGCTCATAATGAAAACGCACATTCAAAATATTTGTTTGCAAGCATCAAAGGTGGATATACAAAGACAAATATTTATCATTGTATTCGCAAGGCGACAAATAGTATCTGCATTATCTCTGGACAATATGATGAAAACAGTATTGAGATTGCTAAACAATATCAGAAGCATGTACCTGCTATAGAATGCATGTGCATAAAGGATACGAGACATCTTCCGCAAATTGAACAACCGGAAGGATTCGCAGAACAGCTGGATATCCTTTTCTCTGCTGAATAATATAAAGTACGTTCAGGTACACATTATAGCCAAATGCGGGATGTACACTTCGGTGTACATCCCGCATTTGGCTATATATGGCTCTTGATCAACTTTTGCGATTATCTAATAGCAAACAGAACTGGTATTTAACTGATACTTATTCTGCTCATGAACACCATGAAAACCGACATGCAACTCTGGGAATTTCTATGGAAATTGTCTTTCTCTGAAAAACAAAACAGAAGGATGATTATTGGGCTTTTTGCAGAAATAATCAAGCTAAATGAAAATAAAAAATCAGATTTTAAGCGGGTAAAAAATTGAACTTATCCGCTTTTTGAAATGAAATAGGAAAACAAATTTCTGGCAGAACTGCATACAAAAAATAAAAATACATTTTCAAAGCATACAAAAATTGAACTATTATAAAAAGAACTAATAGCAGAAGTTCAAGATAAAGAAAAAATAGTTCAATTTCCATTGCGGCATATACAGACTACAGGTATGTATAGCTGTTTATCCGTGGATAGGTTCTTTGGAAGGAAGTCCTGCTTTTCGAGGAAACTTCTTCCCGGTAGGCTTGATTTTTTTGATCTTTACAAATGAACGGCTGATATCACTGCCTGGAAGTTGGAATACAACTGGTTTATTTTGTGTACCTCCAAGGACATGTACTGCGGTTTTTGCAGCGGAAAGTTCATCGACAATATCACCGGATTTGTAAGAAACAAAGAATCCACCAACTTTTACATAAGGGAGGCAGTATTCGGATAATGTAGATAAATTGGCCACTGCACGTGAAACACAGAGGTCAAACTGTTCCCTGTAGTCTGCCTGACGGGCAAAATCTTCTGCTCTGCCGTGGATTGTATGGATATCCGTAAGATTTAACTCTTCAATCACACTGTCAAGGAAACGGATTCTCTTATTTAAAGAGTCAAGCAACGTGATTTTCAGGTGCGGAAAGGCGATTTTTAAAGGAATTCCGGGGAATCCGGCGCCTGTTCCTATATCGATCACGGTTTGAACTTTACTGATATCCAGAGCCTTTACTAATGCAAGGCTGTCGACAAAATGTTTTTCGTTTACTTCTTCGTACTCGGTGATACCGGTGAGATTCATAACCTTGTTCCATTCCACCAGCATTTCGTAATATTTATCAAACTGATTAAACTGGGTCTGCGTTAATGTGATACCTAATTCTGCAAGCTGTTGCTCAAATTTTTTACTCATATTGCTCCTTTTTCCCCTAAAAGTACACATCTTTGCGGAAAATAAACAGTAATTTACACTGTTTTGCACCAAATAGGTACACAATTTCTGAGAAGATAGCACCTTAAAGGTACACGATAAAATGATAATGTTTTTAAATAAATACAATCATGCACCTAAAAGGTATACGAAAAGATGAAAAAACATACTTTTTGCCCTATAAAGTACACGATAAAACCATTTCTTTGAAAATAGATGTGTACTTTTTGGGTGATGCCCTCAAAAGTACACATCTATATAAAGGGAAAAACAGAAACCAGAAATAATGGATTCTGTAATATCCCAAAAAAGATCAAAATACAGGTCTGGTTATCTGGTGGTCTAATGTCCTAGATATACCAGTAATACAGAAATATCGGCAGGTGAGACACCGGAAATACGGGATGCCTGACCGATGGAAAGCGGTCGGAACTGCTTTAATTTCTGCACAGCTTCGATTCGCAGGCTCGGAACAGCATCGTAATCGATATCTGTCGGTATTTTCCTGGTTTCAAGCTTTTTAAACTGTTCTACCTGTTTTAACTGGCGCTTGATATAGCCTTCATATTTGATGTTGATATCAATTTGTTCCATAATCTCTCGGCTGAAGCGTTCTGTTCGCATATGGTCGATAGGTTCGAGAAGCTTGTAATTCAGCTCAGGACGCTTAATAAGCTCAGCAAGTGTAGATCCTGAAGTAAGAGGCGTACTGCCGCAATTTGTGAGAAAATCCGTGATTTCCTGGGAAGTTCCAACGTTGGTATGCTCAAGCCTGTGGATCTCCTTGCGGATGATTTTTTCTTTGTCTAACAACATCTGGTATCTCTCGTCTGAAATAAGCCCTATTTTGTGCCCTATTTCGGTTAGTCTCTGATCGGCGTTGTCCTGGCGCAGGAGTAACCGGTATTCGGCACGTGAAGTCATCATACGATATGGTTCGTGGCTTTCTTTTGTAACCAGATCATCGATCAGAACGCCGATATAAGCCTGGGAACGGTCTAAAATTAACTGTTCTCTTCCAAGAACCTCCAGTGCGGCATTGATTCCGGCAATAAGTCCCTGAGCGGCTGCTTCTTCATATCCCGAACTTCCGTTGAACTGACCACCGCTGAACAAACCATGAATAGATTTGAACTCAAGTGTCGGATGAAGCTGTCTTGCATCGATACAGTCATATTCAATTGCGTAAGCATTTTTAACTATTTTTGCGTGTTCAAGACCAGGCACACTTCTGTACATTTCATATTGAACATCCTCTGGAAGTGAACTTGACATTCCACCGATGTACATTTCATTGGTTTCCAGGCCTTCTGGTTCAATGAACACCTGATGCCGTTCTTTATCGGCAAATTTTACAATTTTGTCCTCGATAGACGGACAATAACGTGGTCCGGTGCCTTCGATCATACCGGAATAAAGTGGGGAACGATCCAGATTTTTACGGATGATCTCATGGGTTGTAGGATTGGTATAGGTAAGCCAGCAGGAAGCCTGCTCAATCTGCACATCTTCTGGATCCGTTGTGAACGAAAAAGGTACGACCCTCTCGTCGCCGAATTGCTCTTCCATTTTGCTGAAATCAATGCTGCGCTTGTCGATACGTGCCGGTGTACCGGTTTTGAAGCGGTACATCTTAATACCAAGCTCCTTCAGACAGTCGGTCAGATAATTTGCTGCCTGCAGCCCGTTTGGACCGGTATGCGTGCTGACATCACCGTAAATGCATCTTGCCTTCAGGTAGGTTCCGGTACACAGTACAACGGCCTTGCAGCGGTATATAGCACCAGAATAGGTCTGAACGCCCGTTACAGAACCATCTTCCACAAGGATATTGACGACTTCGCCTTGCCGGATCTCCAGGTTCTCCTGGTTTTCCAGCGTCTGTCGCATGGTATTGCTGTATTTGTTCTTATCTGCCTGGGCGCGCAGGGAATGAACGGCAGGCCCTTTAGATTTATTCAGCATCTTTGACTGAATAAATGTCTTGTCGATGTTCTTTCCCATTTCACCGCCGAGCGCATCCAGCTCACGTACCAGGTGTCCCTTTGAGGTACCGCCGATATTCGGGTTGCATGGCATCATGGCGATACTTTCTACACTTACGGTGAAAACAATCGTTTTCAGACCGAGTCTTGCGCAGGCAAGGGCAGCTTCGCAGCCGGCATGTCCCGCACCAACTACAACGATGTCGTATGCGTCTTTATTTTCCCATACAGAATTTGCTGAATATTTCATTTACTAAATCTTCTCCTATCGTCTCTCCGGTAATGCTTCCCAGAGATTCATATGCATCCATTAAGTCAATTGTGAAAAAGTCTTCCGGCATCTGGTTTTCGATGCTCTCTTCTACCTTTTTCAGGCTGGAAAGTGCATCGGCAAGAGCTGTTTTGTGTCGGATATTGGTGATATAAACCTCATCGTTAAATGAGATATCACCGTGATAAAACATCTCTTTTAAAGTAGATTCCAGTTCATGGATCCCGGTCTCCTCTTTTGCGGAAATATCGATCATTGGCTTAGTTATCAACGTTTCTAATGCCTTTTTATCAACAACTGTGGATAAGTCACTCTTATTCAATAGTATCACAGCTTTCTTATCCCGGATCATCTCGATGATCTCGTGATCATTTTCATCAAGAGGTCTGGATGCATCGACCACATAGATGATCAGATCGGCTTTTTCTGCATTTTCTTTTGCTTTATCCACACCGATCTTCTCTACGATATCAGAGGTATCGCGGATTCCGGCGGTATCCATGATGTTTAAAGAAACGCCCTGAAGCTGGATATTTTCCTCCAGAACATCTCTTGTGGTTCCGGCAATCTCGGTTACGATTGCCTTTTCTTCGCCTACCAGAACGTTCATCAGAGAGGATTTCCCGGCGTTCGGTTTCCCGACGATAACCGTCTTGATGCCTTCTTTGATGATACGTCCGTCATCGGCAGTATCCAGAAGACACTGGATTTTCTGCTGCAGATCCTTTACGACGCCCAGGAGACTGTCACCATATCCGTCTACGCTGATATGCTCTGGATCATCCAGTGCACTTTCGATAAAAGCGGTATGGTAAAGGATTACTTCACGGATTTCTTTAATCTTATTGTGGACAGAGCCTTTCAACTGGTTTACCGAGCTTTGTAGTGCATAGTCATTCTTGGAGCTGATGATATCGATCACGGCTTCGGCCTGTGACAGATCCATTCGGCCGTTCAGAAAAGCCCTTTTGGAAAATTCACCCGGTTCAGCAGGTCTTGCACCGTATTTGATCACGGTTTCAAGTATCTTTCTTGTGACAAATACACCGCCGTGACAGTCGATTTCCACAGTATCTTCACCGGTGTAGCTGTGCGGCCCACGCATTAAAAGAACCAGCACTTCATCAATCGTCTGCTCTCCGTCCATGATATAGCCATAGTGAATGGTATGGCTTTTTTGTTCGGACAGAAGCTTCGGGCTTTTGCCTTTGTAAATTTTGTCAATAATAGAAAACGCATCTTCTCCGCTGAGACGTACGATTCCGATTCCGGAATTAGTCATTGCTGTGGAGATTGCTACGATTGTGTCTGTTTTAAATCCCATTTTATTGCTTCCTTCTATACTTTTGTAATAAATGCGATGTTATCATTTTACCCCGAAAGCTGTCAAAATGGAAGTGCCTATTGTGAAGAGTAGAAAAAAACCACGTTACTGTTCACAGTACCTGTGACCAGCAACGCATCTCGCCATTTTAAATCGCCTTTGGCGATGGGCGAGATGCCATTCAAGATAAAACGATGCATCCTCCGTGCCAAACAGCGTAGTGATTGACACGGGATTGAACAGTAAAAAAACCGCAGCCATTAAATGACTGCGGTTTACTGTGAACGATTCAGTTATAACGATGTATGCAACCAATTTGCGTTACTGTTTAACGGCGGTTCGGTGTTACAACAACACGTCTGTATGGTTCTTCGCCCTCGCTGTGGGTAGAAACTCTGTCATCAGCCTGCAGAGCGGAATGGATGATTCTTCTTTCATAAGGATTCATCGGCTCCAGTGAGATCGGCTTTCTGCTTCGTTTTACTTTGTAAGCGATATTCTTTGCGAGATTTTCAAGAGTCTGTTTTCTTCTCTTGCGGTAGTCTTCTGTGTCGAGTTTGACACGTACATAACCATCCTGTGACTTGTTGGCTACACGGTTGGTGAGGTACTGGAGAGAATCCAATGTCTGTCCACGCTTACCGATCAGGATACCCATGTTGTCACCGCTCATCTCAATTGCAAGGGCACCTTCTTCATCAATGGAAGATACGATAGTTACTTCGCCCATTCCCATTGCCTGAAGAACTTCCTGTAAGAATTTCTCACAGATCTTCTGTGTCGCTTCTGTTACAACGGCTACATGAAGTTCTTTCTTTTCTTCATAAACCGGAGCTGCTGCTGTTACGGCAGAGGCTGTTTCTGTTTTGTTTTCTTTTACAAATTCTTTCTTAGGCTCTTTTTTGAAGTCCTTTTTCGAATCTTTTTTGTATTCTTTGTGTTCTTTGTACTCTTTACGTTCTTTGTGTCCAACGAATTCCTTGCGGTCTTTTCGGAAATCCTTCTTGAATTCTTTTTTGATCTCTTCCGGTTTGATTTCTTCGGCTTTGATTTCTTCTGTTACAGTTTTTTTGATACGGGCACGGATAACTGCCTGACGGCTTCCGATTCCGAGGAAACCTGCACTTCCTTTTTCAATTACGTCATATTCCATCTGATCACTTGCTACGCCGAGCTGGATAGAAGCTTCTGTGATGGCATCGTCTAAAGTTTTTGCTGATACTGTAATCTCATTCATTTGACTTGTCCCCCTATTTCTGGCCTTCGTTAAAGCGCTTTACAAGGTTTGCTTTGTCTGCAAGGCTTCCTGCCTTTGCATTTTCATTTTTCTTCTTGGCTTCTTCAAGCTTTTCTTCAAGTTCTTTTGTCTGAGCAGCTGTTCTTACCGGCTCATGAATGTTTTTCACGTTCTTATGAGCCATTTTGTTTACATTGCTTGCATCCACTTCGTTTTTGTTCTTGCGTTTTTCAGCAGCTTTTTCCATATTCTCTTTGATCAGTTCATCCATCGGAATCTTATTCAGATGTTTGTTGATAAAGAACTGCTGTACCATACAGACAACGGCACTTGCAACCCAGTAGATTCCAAGACCTGTAGGTAATGTGAAACACATAAATACAGATACAAGAGGAAGGGTAACGTTCATTGTCTTCATGGTTGAAGCCATCTGGTCAGCCTGCGGATTGTTCGTAACTGCAGTTGTCTGCTGAGAAAGCTTCACGCTCAGGTACTGGGAAAGTCCTGAAAGGACAGGAATCAGCACTGCCATGATCACAATTCCCATGCGCCGGCTTTACACCGTTGCTAATGAGGTTCATAGGAGTTTCCGCAATGTTAAGTCAAAGGAAGTTATTCATGGACTTTAATGTATCGACGGTGCTGTCGATCGTAGGCTGCAGATCCGGCTTCTTGCCGAGAGTTTCCCAGGTTGAAGTCTGGAATTTGTACAGTACGTCGATCAGTACGTTTTTATCAGAGTAATCATATTTGGAGGCGGACATAAGGATCGGTTTTGCTTCGCCGATCTTTTCCATGACCTTCTGCCATCCATCCTGTGCCATGATAGAGGTAAGAATCGGTGTGTATACCGCTTTAACCTGCCCAACATAAGCAGGGATGTTGCGGATTACATAGTACATTGCCCAGTGAATGGGAACTGGATAAACATACTTAAGCATCCGCCGGTCGGTGATACTCCGTATTTTTCATAAACCAATTGTGTTTCTTCCTGCATCTTCTGCATGGAAGCCTGATCATTTTTTCCTTTGTACTTCTGCTGAACCTTCTGGAGCTCAGGGTTCATTGCAGCGGACATCTTGGAAAATTTCTGTTGCTTGATGGTGAGCGGCATCAGTAAAGTGTAGATGACAATTGTCAAAGAATAATACATACACCCAGGTTGTGAATGCCGATTAAATCCATTACCCGGTAAATACCATCCATGATCTTACCGAGCAACCAGGCAGCCTGTCCGATGATTGGTGTGCTGACCTGTGTCATTAAAATTCCTGTCATAACCTTTCCTCCATAAACATTTCCGTCCCGGTATTTGGACGGCCTATAGGTTTAAGGCACCGGATCATATCCACCTTTGGCGAATGGATTGCATCTGAGGATTCTCCATACGGTCAGAAGGCCTCCTTTAAACGCACCGTATTTTCAATGGCCTCCAAAGCATATTCTGAGCAGGTTGGAATGTAAATACAGTGGGTATATACCTTCATAGGTGATAAATATTTTCTGTAAAACAGATCAAATATAATAATAATATCTTTTCATAATTTCAGTGCCTCATAGTGTATATCCGTCTTCTCGATATACTGAACTGACTAAACGCAGTCCGAATAAATGTGATGAAGTTTGCCCAGATGGATGAAGCGCTTTCAATCTCATGGTATGACCGGTCTTTGGCGGTCGTCCTTGCGATGATCACGATATCATATCCACATTGGAACTGTTCTTCGTGTAACCTGTAACTCTCACGGATCAGCCTTGTTAAATGATGTCTTATGATGCTGTTCCCAACTTTTTTGCTGACGGAAATTCCGACGCGGTTGCGTCGAGATCATTCGCCAGGAGATACATTACAAGGTACTTGTTGCCATAAGGTTTTCCCTTTCTGTATACAGACTGAAATCCCTGTTTTCTTCAATGATTCGGAAAATTTCATACTTTATTCTCCCGATTTACATAAATTTGCATAGAAGAAAAGGCCACAAATATGCGACCTATGCTGACAATACTTTTCTTCCTTTTGCTCTTCTTGCTGCAAGAACTTTTCTTCCACCTGCTGTGGCCATTCTTGCTCTGAATCCATGAACTTTCGCTCTGAAACGTTTCTTTGGCTGGAATGTATCTTCATTGATATGCGGTGCGGGAGGGACATCCTGATGGAGATCGGGGCGCTGGAACTGCCTGACGATCAGGCGAGGGCGCTGCTGGCCTCCCCGGACACGATGGCGGACATCTACAAGACCTTCTCCAGATGGTCGATACCGGGCATATGGATGCTAGTCCGGGAGCATCGAGGACCGGGCGGCCACTTTAAGTATGGAACAGGCTGTGCAGGAGGCTGTCCAGATGGAAATGGAGTCGCAGGGAAAACAGGAAGGCGTGTACCTTGTTGACCGTTCCTCCCTGCTCCACCTGAAAGAGGTCCAGGGCGGGGACTTTGAGTACACTGTGTTCGACAAGCAGACCAAAGAAAAGACCGCCGAGGGCAAGATCAGCCTGGACGATGTGCTGGACGGTATCGACCCCACCCACGACCATCTTGCGGCGGCGCGGGCAGCCGCTATCGGAGAGGCGGGGCTGCAAAGCGGGCCGCTGGGTGGCAGCGATGTGGCGCAGGTGGGCCTGACCTCCCTGAAAGATTTCCGCGATTCGGACATCCGCCGCCGCTCCGTCTGGGAGCCGGAGACACTGCCGAAGGATGACATCCGCTTCATCAACAGCGGCTATGAGGAGCAGTTCCGCATCCCGGACGGCGGTACGATCCAGGTGGAGTACCCGGACAGGACCTTCTCCGCCAAGTGCGAGTATATCGACGACTACCACACCTATGTCGGGAGCGAGGTCTACCATATCTGCCAGTTCGCCGAGGTGCTGGAGCGTGGCGGGGGCGTCTGCCGCCCGGAGCCAGAGCTGGATGCGGAGCAGGCGGCGTGGAAGATCGGCTGGAACGCCTATCTCGCCGTGGAGTGTGGGGCGGGCCATTGGGACTACCATCTGTACGATGAGAAATTCAACGAGACCAAGAGCGGCGAACTGGAGGTCGTGGGCTGCTCCATCAACGAGGTGCGGGATATGGTCCTTTTTGATAACAAACTGGAGCGCCGCTCCATGACGCCCACCGATTACGGGATGCTCATGGACAAGGCGGCTATGCAGGAACAGGAGGCGCAGGACGAGAAGCGGGAGTCCGTCCTGGGCCAGCTTTCCGCCCTGAAGTCCAGCGCAAAGGAACACCCCGCCCCCGCCCCGGCGAAGAAGCGGGACGAGGCCAGCTTATGAGCCGCCAGAAGCTGACCCTTGCGGAGCAGGAGACCATCATCCTGTGGGACAATGAGCTGGACACGGCGGAGGTCTACACCCATGACGCAAGGCTCATCAATAAGCTCCGGGAGCTTTCCCAGCGATTCCCGGAGGACTATGTTCTGGAGCGTTCCGGGCCGGGGCGGTCCGTGACCTATCAGGTCCCCAAGCGGTGCGTGGGCATCCGCCCACCGTACAGCGAGGAACGCAGACAGCGGCAGAGGCAGGACGCAAAGGAGAACGGCCTGCCTTTTTTGAGGAAGGAGGAACAGAATGTCTGACATCAGGAAATGGGACGAGGTGAACGGCGTGGACGAGCCCCGGCCACCTGGCGGCGTTTCTGGAGAGCGCCACCGACTCCTACGCCATCTTACAGCTGCGGCGGACAGACGACACCCTCTATGAGCGGTTCGAGTCCTATGCCAGCCTCCAGCGACAGGGCAAGGAGCCGGACATCGACCACTACGAGGTGGTCTACCACGGGGAGCCCAAGGTGCCCGATACGCCGGAGAGCGGTGATGGCGCAGCTGGAGGCGTTCTATGTGCAGTTCAACACCGCCCGCCCGGAGGATTTCCGGGGACACAGCCTGTCGGTCAGCGACATCGTGGCCTTGAAGGTGGGCGGCGTGGTATCCTGCCACTATGTGGATTCCATCGGCTTTAAGGAGCTGGAAAACTTCGCCCTGCGGGAGAACTACCTGAAGAACGCTGAGATGGCGATGGAGGACGACTACAACTCCATTGATGGGATCATCAACAACGGGAGAAAGGATGAGCCTGAAACGGAGCGGCACTCTGTCCTGGACGCGCTGAAAGCCCTTTCCGGCGCGGAGCAGACAAAGCGCAGGCCGCCCCAGAAGCAGGCCGGACGGGACGAGAGATGAAGGACTTTACACGGGATGAGCGTATTATGATGATGCTCTACAACCCCGGCACGCGGGCGGGGCTGGTGGCGGAGCTGGAGGCCATGCGCCTCCAGCTTACGCCCTCGGAGCGGCGGCTGGGCCGTCTCTCCAAAAGTGTCCTGGAAAAGCTAGAGGGCATGACGGACACGGAATTTGACAGCCTGGACCTGTACCCGGACATCTGACCCAAGCACACAAATCTGAAAGAAACGGAGGCAACCTATGGCATTGAATGAACCCTTACAGGCGGACGGGGCGGCGGTCGTACCGTTCCCCTCGAAAGCCGCCTACTACACCCAGATGGCGGAAGAAGCCGCCAGACAAGTGACCGGGAGCCGGGAGCAGTGGACAGCCTTCCTTACCACTGCGGCCCGGCTCTACAAATACCCCTACAATGAGCAGCTCATGATCTACAAGCAGCGCCCGGACGCCACGGCCTGCGCCGAGTATGACCTCTGGAACAAGACCATGCGCCGCTATGTGCGCCGCGGCTCCAAGGGCATCGCCCTGGTGGACAACACGGGCAGCCGCCCGAAGCTGCGCTATGTGTTCGATGTGTCGGACACCGGGGAGAGGGAGAACTCCCGCCCGGTCAACCTCTGGTCCATGCGTGAGGAATATGTCCCCGCTGTGCAGGATGTGCTGGAACGGGCCTACGGCGTGGGGGCCGGCGCGGGGCTGGAGGAGCAGATCGGGGGCATCGCCTCCCGCCTCGCCGCTGAATATTGGGAGGAGAACAAGGACAGCATCCTCGGCATCGTTGACGATTCCTTCCTCTACGGGTATGATGAGTTCAACGTAGGGGTGTCCTTTCGGAGGGCGGCGGAGACCAGCATCAAGTATATGCTCTGCTCCCGCTGTGTGGAGGACCCGGAGAGCTGTTTTGAGCCGGAAGATTTCATGGACGTGTTCGACTTCAATACCCAGGCGGCGTCCAATGTGCTGGGTGCGGCGGTCAGCGAGGCTCCCAGGTTTTCCGTGAAGTGGAGTGGAACGGCCATCCAGAAAAAATATACTTTCGACGAAGGCCGGGGATTACCTGATCCCGGACATCCAGTTGGAGGAAATGGAGGACCGTCTGCTGGGCAAGTACGGCAGGATGCGGAGGGCGTACCTGGAGGAGAACAACAAGCTCCTCTACAACCACCTGACGCTGACCGGGAAGCTGTTCCAGCACCTGTGGAGGTGCAGGAGACGGCCACCGCCCGGATGAAGCAGTTGATGGAGGAACTGCTGGCGGCGGACCCGGCGCCGGACAAAAGACCCGGCAGATGGACTGGGTGCGGCACATGAACGCACTGAAAGCGCAGGCGGAGGAGATCGTGATGGCGGAACTTATCAACAACTGACGCTGGAGGGCTGTTCCCCTCCGAGATGGAACAGATCTCAATGATAGACCGACAGGCGGAGAGCGAAAAGCCCTCCGCCTTTGCTATGCCCAAAAAAGAGGAACAGGCCCCGGCAGAGGCTCCCGCCCCCTTTTCTATTCCTGACGCGGAGATCGAGCGCATCCTCCGCCACGGTTCCCCTATGACGGCGGCAAACTGCGTATCGCTGCCCTTTATTCGCAGGAGAACACGCCAGATGAGCGTGTGGAGTATCTGAAAGGCGAGTATGGGACCAACAGTGGGCAGAGCTGGCAATTTTCCGATGGCAGCCGGGGCGGTGTGCAGACCCGCCCTCAGGGACTGGTGATCCGTGACGCCAGCCACAACGCAGAGGTGCGCCTGCGCTGGTCCGAGGTCGAGAAGCGGCTCGGCGCGCTCATCCAGAACGGCCAGTATCTGAGCGGCCCGGACAAACAGCGGTATGCCGCCAGCAGAAAATTACGCCGAGTTCGCCTCCCGTCCCCTGCTCCCGGACACGGTTTTCCCCCTACCCCGGCAGACATCTATGAGCGGTATTACCCTGTCATCCGGGACGCCCTCCGCACCGGGACACGGCGTATCGGAACGCTTGTGACAACAACGACAAAGAGACCGCCTATGTGGAGGGCGGCAAGGCCATCGAACAGGCGGCGCTCACCATCCAGGACACGGGCTTCATGCGGCTGTATTTCGATGTGCCGGAGTACCGCAGTCGTCTCCACCAGTCCCTGCTGGACGAGACCTATGAGGCCATGACCGCCGCCCCGGAACTGCCGGACCCGCCCGACCGCACAAGCGAGATGCTGACACAGGCGGCGCGGATGGCGGACGGCAGCAACTATGCCGCCCCGGAGCGGTTCTTCCTGATCGAGACCGAGGGCGGCTATGCCGTCTGGGATGACATCCGGGATGAGATATATGTTGACCCGGAGGGCGTCTCCGAGGAGTTCACCAGCGAGTGGCAGGCCGAGGACTATCTGCTCCAGGTCAAGGAGGATGTCGCAAGGCGGGAGGCCGCCGACTGGCTCAAAACGGAGGAGGCAAAGCTGCCGCCCCTGAAATATGGCATCGGGGACCCGTTCACCATCTATTCCGAGGACGGTACAAAGGAGATCGTCCTGACGAGCATCACGGATGGGGATGTGTTCTATGTCTACCCTGACGAGCCGGGGCGGGACCAGGTGTTCATGGACCGGGAGATGTTCGAGCATAGCCTGCGGACTGGACACATCCGGGACGCCCAGCCGAAAGAAGCAGTGCAGACTGCCGCCAGCTACCGCAGCGGCGATGAGGCTATCGTCATCCAGCAGTACCCCAACGGGCAGTTCTACAACCACTACGGCTACGATGAACAGCGCCGTTTTGCTATAGCTACGGCTGGCGGTTTCGCTACCTTTGAGGAGGCGGAGACGGCGCTCCGCTCACACCGCCCCAAGGCCGAGAGGGTCATGGAGGAGCCTATTCCCGGCACAGAAGCGGGGCAAACGCCGGAGGGCATGGCCCATGAAGGAGCCGGGAAGGATATTACCCCTGCCGCACCTGGGACCGATGCAAAAAGCACTGCCGCACCGCAGGAGCCGACCTATCAGGTGGGCGATACCGTCTATCTGGAGGACACGGCTTATATCGTGGAGGAGATCGGCCTGTTCGATGTCCAGCTCCGTGACCCGACGCTGGCCTATCCCGTCCTCCGCGCTGAGAGCAAGGAGAGGCTGGAGCGGATGCTCTGGGCGGATGTCAGGAACAACGCATTCCTGCCCGGTGCGAAGATCGAGGTCACGACCCCCAATTACCGGGTGAAGATCACGGCGGAGGCCCCGTCCTCCGGAGGAGCAGATGGGCGAGGCCGGCATCTCCACGGCGCGGTTCGTCCATGAGAACGGCGATGTCACATTCAGCTTTGCGGAGGCCGACCGGGATGCGGTCGAGCATATCCTTTCCGCACAGAGGGAAGAAGATTCTTTTGCGGATGTTGAAAAATGGGCGGCGGACTACCAGCGTCAGACGCAAACGGCCATTGCCGCATTGGAGCCTGGACAGCGGCGTATCGTGGATGCCATGCAGACGGCAGGATTTTTCTATGACCCGCTTTCCAATACCGCCCTGGACCCCCTTATCTTCCGCGCTGGAGACCTGACAGGCGGGTATCCTACCTCCTTCAAGACATGGGACGAGGCGTATGCGTTCATTGACGGGGCCGAACTGAAAGATACCCCCGGACTGCGGGAACAGGTCCAATCAGTTCTCCACCCAGACCCAACTTGGGCGCAAAACGCGCACAAGTTAGATGTAAGGCCAGCTTCAGACCAGGTTGGCCCGAAGCCGGAAGTCACCGCCACCGCCGAGACCATCTATCCCGGCGATAAGAACGGCCTGCCCTTTGATGTGGTCGTTGAACGGCTGCATTTCGGGGAGCCGGAACACGGACAGCCGGAGCAGACCCAACAGCCCGCCGCCCGCAATTTCCGCATTACGGACGACCATCTGGGCGAGGGCGGACCCAAAGCGAAGTTCCGGGCCAACATGGACGCCATCAACCTCCTGCATGAGCTGGAGTTCGACGGCAGGGACGCCACGCCAGAGGAGCAGGAGGTCCTATCCCGCTATGTGGGCTGGGGCGGTCTGGCGGATGCCTTTGACGAGAAAAAAGATAGCTGGGCAGGCGAGTTCAGGGAACTGTATGCCGCCCTCTCCCCGGAGGAATACGCTGCCGCCAGAGCGTCCACCCTCAACGCCCACTACACCAGCCCCACCGTCATCAAGTCCATCTATGACGCTGTGGAGCGGATGGGCTTCCAGACGGGCAACATCTTGGAACCTTCGATGGGCGTGGGCAATTTCTTCGGACTGCTCCCGGAGTCCATGCAGGGCAGCCGCCTCTACGGTGTGGAACTGGACTCCATCACCGGGCGCATCGCCCAGAAGCTGTACCCGGAGGCGGACATCAAGGTGGCCGGTTTCCAGACCACCGACAGGCGGGACTTCTTCGACCTCTGTGTCGGGAATGTCCCCTTTGGTGACTATAAAGTGAACGACAAGCCCTACAACAGGCTGGGCTTCTCCATCCACAACTATTTCTTTGCCAAGGCCATCGACCAGGTGCGTCCGGGCGGCGTGGTGGCCCTTGTCACCAGCCGCTACACGATGGACGCCAAAAGCCCTGATGCCCGGAAGTATATCGCACAGCGGGCGGAGTTGCTGGGGGCGGTGCGCCTGCCCAACAACGCATTCAAGGCCAATGCCGGGACGGAGGTAGTCTCGGACATCCTGTTCCTGCAAAAGCGGGACCGCCCCATCGACATCGAGCCGGACTGGGTACACCTGGGGCAGACCCCGGAGGGCCTTACCCTCAACAGCTATTTTGTATACCATCCTGAGATGGTGCTGGGCGAGCTGACCACCGAAAGCACACAGTACGGGCGGGAGGAATGTACCGTTGCCCCCACCCCCGGCGCCGACCTTGCGGAACAGCTCCGGGAGGCTGTCTCCCATATCCACGGCAGCTATCAGGCGGTGGAGCGGGACGAGGCGGACATCGCGGACGAGGCCGCCGAACGGGGCGCTATCCCTGCCGACCCGGATGTGAAGAACTTCTCCTATGCCCTGGTGGACGGGGAGGTCTATTTCCGGGAGAACAGCGTCATGAAGCCTGTGGAGCTGAGCGACACGGCAAAGGGGCGCGTGGCCGGGATGATCGGCCTGCGGCAGCTCGTGAACGACCTGATCCAGTACCAGCTTGAGGACTACCCGGACGGGGACATCCAGGCGAAGCAGGCGGAGCTGAACGCCGCCTATGACGCCTTTTACGCAAAGTTCGGGACCATCAATTCCAGCGCCAACGCGAGGGTCTTTGACGAGGACTCCTCCTACTATCTGCTCTGCTCCCTGGAGAACATCGACGAGGACGGGCGGCTGGAGAGCAAGGCGGATATGTTCACAAAAAGGACCATCCGCCCGGAACGCCATATCACCAGCGTGGACACGCCCAGCGAGGCGCTGGCGGTCTCCATCGGGGAACGGGGCAGGGTCGATCTGCGGTTCATGTCCGAGCTGCTGGGGACGCCCGGTGAGTACGGGCGCATCGCCGAGGAGCTGCAAGGCGTGATCTTCCGTGACCCCCGTGAGGCTGTGGCGGACGACCCCCTCCGGGGCTGGCATACCGCGGACGATTACCTCTCCGGCAATGTCCGGGACAAGCTGATGGTGGCGAGGATGGCGGCGGCCACCGATCCAGCCTACGCAGTCAATGTGGCGGCGCTGGAACAGGCGCAGCCCAAAGACCTGGATGCTTCTGAGATCGATGTGCGTCTGGGCGCCACCTGGATCGACAAGGACTATATCCAGCAGTTCATGGAGGAGACCTTTGATACCCCGTGGCGGCTTCGGAACGCGGTACAGGTGAAATATTCACCCTCCACCGCGGAGTGGCAGGTCACGGGCAAGAACGCCACAGGGCGGCACGATGTCATGGCGTATATGACCTACGGCACAGACCGGGCCAGCGCCTACCGCATTTTGGAGGACACCCTGAACCTCCGGGATGTCCGCATCTACGACACCATTGAGGACGCGGACGGGAAACAGAAGCGGGTGCTGAACAAGAAGGAGACCACCCTCGCCCAGCAGAAGCAGCAGGCCATCAAGGACGCTTTCCGGGATTGGGTGTGGCGTGACCCCAGGCGGCGGGAAGATTTAGTCAGGACCTACAACGAGCTGTTTAATAGCACCCGCCCCCGTGAGTATGACGGCAGCCACATCGTCCTGGGCGGCATGAACCCGGACATCACCCTGCGGGAACACCAGCGGGGGGCCATCGCCCATGTGCTTTACGGCGGGAACACCCTGCTGGCGCACGAAGTGGGCGCGGGCAAGACCTTTGAGATGGCGGCCTCCGCTATGGAGGCGAAGCGGCTGGGGCTGTGCCAGAAGTCCCTCTTTGTTGTGCCGAACCACCTGACCCTCCAGTGGGCCAGCGAGTTCCTGCGGCTCTATCCCAGCGCGAAGATACTGGTGGCTACTAAAAAGGATTTTGAGACGGCCAACCGCAAGAAATTCTGTGCGAGGATAGCGACCGGGGACTATGACGGCGTTATCATCGGCCACAGCCAGTTCGAGAAGATACCCATATCCGCCGAGCGGCAGGAGCGCATCTTGCAGGAGCAGATAGACGAGATCACCGACGCCATTTCCGAGATGAAGGCCATGCGGGGCGAGAGCTTCACCATCAAGCAGTTGGAAAAGACCCGCCGCTCTCTGGAGGCGAGGATGGAGAAGCTGCAAGCCGCCGAACGCAAGGACGATGTGATAACCTTTGAGCAGCTTGGCGTGGATCGGCTCTTTGTGGACGAGGCACACGCTTTTAAGAATTTGTTCCTTTACACGAAAATGCGGAATGTGGCGGGGCTTTCCACCTCCGAGGCGCAGAAGTCCTCGGATATGTTCATGAAGTGCCAGTATATGGACGAGCTGACCGGCGGGAAGGGTACGGTCTTTGCCACGGGAACGCCCGTGTCGAACAGTATGACAGAGCTTTATACCATGATGCGCTATCTGCAGCATGGTACGCTCCGGCAGAAGGGGCTGACCCATTTCGACCAGTGGGCCTCCACCTTTGGCGAGACCACTACGGCCATTGAGCTGGCCCCGGAGGGGACCGGCTACCGCGCCCGGACAAGGTTTGCCAAGTTCTTCAACCTCCCGGAGCTGATGAATATGTTCAAAGAGGTGGCCGACATCAAGACCGCCGACCAGCTCCGCCTCCCTGTGCCGGAGGCAAAGTTTGAGACCGTAGTGGTGCAGCCCTCGGAGATACAGAAGGAGATGGTGGCGGACCTGTCCGAACGGGCCGCCGCTGTCCACAGTGGGAATATAGACCCCTCGGTTGACAATATGCTCAAGATCACCTCGGACGGACGTAAGATCGGCCTCGACCAGCGGCTGATGAACCCGCTCCTGCCCGATGACCCCAGCAGCAAGCTGAACGCCTGCGTCCAGAATGTCCTCCGCATCTGGGAGGAGGGGCAGGCGGACAAGCTGACCCAGTTATTGTTCTGCGACCTCTCCACGCCCAAGGGGGACGGCACGTTCAATGTCTATGAGGACATCCGGGACAAACTGGTAGCGGCTGGCGTCCCCCGTGAGGAGATCGCCTTTATCCATGACGCCGACACCGAGGCGAAGAAGAAGGAGCTGTTCGGCAAGGTGCGGACCGGGGAGGTGCGCGTCCTGCTCGGCTCCACCCAGAAGATGGGCGCCGGGACCAATGTGCAGGACCGTCTTGTGGCGGTCCACCACCTGGATGTGGGCTGGCGTCCCGCTGACATGACCCAGCGCAACGGGCGCATTATCCGGCAGGGCAACCGCAACAAACAGGTGCAGATTTTCCAGTATGTGACCGAGGGGACCTTTGACGCCTACCTCTATCAGACGCTGGAAAACAAACAGAAATTCATCTCGCAGATCATGACGAGCAAATCGCCCGTCCGAAGCTGTGACGATGTGGACGAGCAGGCGCTCTCCTATGCGGAGATCAAGGCCCTGTGCGCCGGCAATCCGCTGATCCGGGAAAAGATGGACCTTGACGTGGATGTGGCGAAGCTGAAAGTCCTCCGGGCCGACTACCAGAGCAAGCACTTCCGGCTGGAGGACCAGCTCCTGAAATACTTCCCCGCCGAGATCGAGGCCCAGCAGAGCCGCAACCGGGGCTTTGAGGCGGATATGAAAACGGTGGAGGCCCACCCGCTCCCGGAGGAGGGCTTTGTGGGGATGGAGGTCGGCGGCAAACACTACACGGAAAAGGCGGACGCCGGGGACGCCATCCTTGCCCTGTGCAAGGAGATCAAAAGCACCGAGGGCATCCCCATCGGCAGCTACCGGGGCTTTCAGATGGAGCTTTCCTACAACACCTTTGAGAAGCAGTTCCAGATCACGATGAAGGGTGAAATGAGCCACCACGTCAGCCTGGGTACGGACGCAAGGGGCAACCTGACCCGGCTGGACAACGCCCTCGCCGGTATCCCCGGACGGCTGGAGCGGGGACAGGAGCAGTTGGAGAACCTGCGGAACCAGCAGGCCGCCGCACAGGTGGAATTGACAAAGCCCTTCCCCCAGGAGGCGGAGCTTGCCGAAAAGAGTGCGAGACTTGCGGAGCTGGACGCCGCCCTCAGTATGGACGAGAGCATCTCCCAGGATGAGGCGGAGGTCAGTGAGGAGGTCGGTGAGGGCGAACGGCCCTCTGTTCTGGAGGACCTGAAAAAACGGGCGGCGGAGATACCCCCGGACAAAAAGCCCGGAAAGGAGCTGGAGCGCGAATGAAGAAAGAGGAAGAACTGAAGGTGCGTATCTCCCCCGAAGATAAGGAGCGCATCCGCTCCAAGATGGAGGAGGCCGGCATCCTGAACATGAGCGCCTATGTCCGCAAGATGGCTCTGGACGGTATCTGCGTGAGGCTGGACCTGGTAGATGTGCGCCAGCTCATTGTCCTGCTCCAGCGGTGCAGCACCAACCTGAACCAGTACGCAAAACGGGCGAACGAGACTGGGAGCGTCTATGCGGCGGACATCGAGGACCTGCGCTCCCGGCTGGACGAGATATGGGAGCTTTCCAGACAGTCCCTTGCCCGCCTTGCCAATATCCGATAGCGGCTGGGGGCTTAAAAAGTTTTGCAAAAGGGCGCGGAGCGGTTCCGCGTCCTTTACATAGACGGCATCCTTGCCGGACAGCGGGCCAGCGCGGTAAACTGTACTCAGGAAACAGGAAAGGACGGGACAAAATATGAGGCTTCTGAAACTCCCTTTGAAACTGCTGGCGCTCCCCTTGATGCTGGTACTCTATACATTCCATGTTGTAGGCAGGCTGGCATCCAACCTCTCCGCCTATGTTGTCGGGCTGTTCATGCTGGTGATCCTGGCCTGCGGCATCTATCAGGTGTGCGTCCGGGACTGGCTGAATGTGGCGATCCTGTTCGGCGTGGAGGCGGTCTGTGTGGCACTCCAGTTTTCCGCCATGCTCCTGGTGGAACTGGCCGGCGAGTGGGCCGGCAGCCTTGGGGCTTTCCTCCACTCATAAATCTTTGAAAGGATGTGCGAAGATGGATTTTCCGAAGAACGAGGCTCAAACCTTGCTTGACTGGATGAGGGAGCAGATGTACGGCGATACCGTGACCGAGTGGACCTATGGGAACGAGCATGACCGCATGAGCGGAGCGGCGGATTTTCTGGGCGGTCTGCTTTCACGGGAGGGCGGCGATACAGAGATTTACGAATAAGACAATTCCATAACCAACGCGCAGGAAGGAACGGCTTGCCGCTCCTTCTTTTTTGCCCCTTTACATACCGAGGAAAGGGGGCATGACAATGAATTTATTTGAAGCGGTCAAGGACGCCATACCAACAAGGACAGCGGCGGAGCATTACGGGATCGAGGTCAAGCGCAACGGCATGGCCTGCTGTCCGTTCCACGATGACCGAACGCCCAGCATGAAGGTGGATAAGCGGTTCCACTGCTTCGGCTGTCAGGAGGACGGGGATGTGATCGACTTTGTGGGCAAGCTGTTCGACCTCTCCCCCAAGAGGGCCGCCGAGAAGCTGGCGGCGGATTTCGGGGTGCGGTATGAGGGCCTGCAAACATGGCAGCCCCAGAGGAGGCCGTCCGTCATTTCCAAGCTGGCGGCGGCGCAGGAGTACCGCAAAAGGAGAACCGCTGTTACCGTGTGCTGTGCGAGTACCTCCATCTGCTCCGTGACTGGAAGGAGCAATACGCGCCGCAGCCGGAGGACGAGGACTGGCATCCCCTGTTCTGTGAAGCCTTGCAGAAAATGGACTATGTGGAGTATCTGCTGGACGAGCTGATTTCCGGCACTCTGGAGGAGCGCACCGCCATCGTGAAGGAAAAGGAGAAGGAACTGTCCGGCCTTGAAAAGAAGATCGCCGCTTTCGACCGCAGGGAGACAGCCGACCCGCAGAGGGACAGCTTCCCCGGAAAGATGAGGAGTACACGGTTCCCGGAGGAACTGGCAATGTAAGTTTTTGAACGAGGGAGGTGGGCTATGGCGGCGACACGGCTGATCGCGCTCCACATCAATAAGGGCAAGACTATCGCCCAGACGCTGGCGGACAGGACGGACTATTCCAAAAATGAGGAAAAGACCGAGGGCGGAAAATATATCTCCAGTTATGAGTGCGACGCCCGCACAGCGGATGAGCAGTTCCTTCTGTCAAAGCGGCAGTACGAACACATGACGGGCCGCCGCCAGGAGCATGATGTCATCGCCTATCAGATACGGCAGTCCTTCAAACCGGGCGAGGTCACGCCGGAGGAGGCCAACCGTATCGGCTATGAGCTGGGGATGCGCTTCACCAAGGGGAAACACGCTTTTATCGTTGCCACCCACACCGACCGGGCGCACATCCACAACCACATCATCTTCAATTCCACCGCCCTGGACTGCACCCGGAAGTTCAGGGATTTCTTTTTGTCCGGCTGGCCCTACAACGGGTCAGTGACCGTCTGTGTTTGAGCATGGGCTTTCTGTCATAGGGCCGCGCCCCTACCGGGAACGGAAAAAGCGCACCGAGTACCCCAAGCGGCCTTCCAACCGTGATGACCTGCGGGCCATCATTGATGCGGCATTACAGAGAAAACCAAAGGACTTTGAAGAACTGATCTCTTTCCTGAAGGAGGCCGGGTGCGAGTATAAACCGGGCAAGCGGCCATCTATCCGATGCAGGGGGCAGGACCGTTTTGCCCGGTTCAGTTCGTTGGGTGATGGCTATACGGTGGACGATCTGAAAGACGCTATTGCCGGAAAACGCAGAGAGCGGTCTGCGGGGAAAAGCCAGCAGGTCCACGACAAGAAGTTCTCCCTTCTCATTGACATTCAAGCGAAGCTGAACGAGGGAAAGGGCGCCGGATACCAGCGGTGGGCGACCCCTTTAACCTGAAACAGATGGCACAGGTCATGTGCTTTTTGCAGGAGAACGAGATCGACAGCTTTGACGAACTGGCGGCGAGGGCGGATGCGGCAGTCACCCAATTCAATGGTCTGGGGGACTCCATCAAGGCGGCGGAACAGCGGATGCAGGAGATCGCCGCATTGAAAAAACACATCATAAACTACTCCAAGACCAGGGAGGTCTATGTGGCCTACCGCAAGGCAGGGTACAGTAAAAAATTCCTTGAAGGGCATCGGGAGGCCATCACGCTCCACAAGGCGGCGAAGGAGGCTTTTGAACAGCTTGGCTTGAAAAAGCTCCCCCGTGTCAAGGAATTGAACGCCGAGTATGCCCAGCTTCTGGAACAGAAACGGGCGGCGTACCCGGCGTACCGAAAGGCAAGGACGGAGATGCAGGAGTACCTTGTGGCGCAGAAAGTGGTGGCTGTCCTTCTGAAAAGGAGAAGGAACAGGCGGCTATGGAGGAGCGGCGCAAGGAGGAACAGCGCACCGATCCGCACAGATGATCTTGGCGGGGCTGGCTTACAGGAATGTAGGCCAGCCCCGCTTTTTTCTTTTTCCCGGAAACACCGAGGCGGTCGTTTCCGGCTCCACGCGGGGCGCAAGCCCCGCCTGTCCCTGCAAAGCAGGGACAACAGCGTTCGGGAACCGAACGCGTAGCCAGCCCCGGCTACGGGCTGTTCACGGGGTTGGTACGGCCCCAACGAGTAATGGACTTCCAGCGGTCACGCTGAAGTCCATTTTGAGCATTTGTGGGAACAAATGCACTGCTCGCCAAGTAGCGCAACTGCTGATTCTCAAGCGTTATTGCTGATCATTTTCCTCCTGCTGTTTCATCAAAGTGGCATAACGAAGGAGTTGTTTCCGGGACGAAACTCCCAGTTTGTTGTAGATATTCTTGTTGTGAAACTTTAATGTATTTTCTGTAACTCCTAAGATCGCAATGATCTCTTTTGCGTTTTTTCCCTCAAGATACAGATCAAAGACCTTTCTTCTGTTGGAGTAAGTTGACTAATCCCTTCCAAAAAATATTGAAAATCGTCTGGATCGATCTCTTGTTTTCTGGAATAGGCAAGTCGGGCAATTTCTGCCTGCGCGGACCCAAGATCACTGCTGGTCTGTTCCAGTTTGCTTTGTAGCCGTTCTTGTCTGCTCTCAGCTTCCAGTCGCTCCTGGTTCAAAGCGGATAAAGCTGCCTCGTGTTCTCGGTCCTGTTCTGCGAGGAAAGCAAAGAGGTCCTCAATCTCCAAAACATGAGACTCGCTCTGCGTCCGGTCTGTGTTAGTTTTAATCTGTTCCAAGTCTTTTATTATGGGTGCAACATATTTTTTGCTGCCCCAAAGAATGGAGGCCAAAATGGCAAAAGAAGCGATAAACAAGAATGCGGCAATTTTGAGCCGCACCGTCTGCACAAGCGCCTGATATTCTGTGGCAGGGAGCATGGCAGCAACCATATGGGCAGTAGTCCCTATTGTTAGTTCCTGGGTCTTACCAACAAATTCAGTGTCTCCGCTATGGAAGGTAGTCAGGCTTGATCCGTTCTCAACAGAAAAAGAATTTTCAATTGGTGGGAAATAACCAGATTGATTCCCGGCGATCTGCCCTACATAACAATCCGAATCTTCCGTCAGCAAAGCGCAAAAGATATGTGCTTGGCTGCTTCCCATCGTCTTATGGGAAAGCGAAAAATACAGACTGCTGATCTCAAAGCCGCACACACCAATCGTGTTGCCACCAGAATCTAAAACAGGTATACAGAGAAAGCGCACACTTTCCCATGTGTCAGGCAGTTTATAAACGGATGTAAGAAAGAAGGCGCCGGAGATGTTCTCGCTTTTGCCGGACATCTCTCCGTCGATTTCCGGGAATAACCCCTCTTGTGTTTCCAACTGCCATGTACTATGGAGATTGATGTTTTTTTCTCGTGCGACAGTAGAAAATCCACGAAAAAGACAAACATCATTATGGATTGTGTTTTCCGCATAAAGATTTGCAAACTTTAGATACAGCCCATTATAGCTTTTATCAGGCAGTGCATCGTTGACCGTTGTTTTCAAAAAGCAAAATGCTCCGCTGCAAGGTGCAAGTTTCATATTGCTGCTGACGATATCAAAGAGCCTGTTTTGCATGGACTCCAGTGCGTCAGGAGTATTGCGAAGTTCGTTGAAGGTAATCCCAGCATCTGAAAGTTCGTCTTTGACTGCCGCTGTTATCTGTTGGGAAAAGGCAAGCACATAGGCTGCCTGATCATTGCTTTGATGCTCTATGGAGTTTACAGAGTTCTCAAGTTGATTGCTTAAAGCCCGCTCAATTTCATATCCAATAGGATCGATTGCACCGAAAAGGAACAATAGCATAGCAATCAAGAACGCAAAAAAGAGCATTATGGTAAAAAGATAGAACATCAGGCGGCGGCGCATGGAAACGCTCTGCGTCTGAGCCGCCTCCAGTACGGATCTGATTTTTTTTAGGCGTAGTATCATGGTTTTCCCCCTTTTGTGTCACCGCTCTACGGCCTCCTGAATTTCCGAAAGCGAAGAGTCAAGGAGTTCTGACATCACTGTCTCCGGGTCATCCCCGCGCTCTATGCGGCTGATATAGTCCCGGTGGGCAGCAGACAATATGCTCTTTGCGGTCTCCTCAAACCTGGATTGCGCTTCGCCGGAAGCGTCATACAGCGGCAAAGGGCAAAAGGAGTAGGAGCCATACATTTGGTCCACCGCACCATAGAGCATATGGGATTTCTCATTCTCAATCATATCTATATTTGAAAACAGAGCAGAAAAGGCATTTTCCGTAACCGGCAAATAGCCGGAAGCAATCACAAAGTCCAGATTGTGTTCTTTCTGTGTGATCCATTTTCCAAAAATGGCGGCGGCTCTATTTTTTCGCTCGTCCTCACTTTTCATGGAAAACAAACCAGTTCCCCTTTGTATAACCACTGGCGAGGCATCAGAAAAGGTGGGGTAGGGATATACCGCTGTTTCAAATTTCTTAGTCCCTCAGATACAACATCCCTGCTGTGGAACCGATATTGTCCTGTTTTCCAGCGGTCGGAAGCATAACCGTCACCAGTACAAAGTCCTCCATGGATCGCCGCACGGGCCATTTGAATGAAATGCACGTCCGGCTTTCCATTCCGGAGCCAGGGAGACATTGACCAGGAAGTAGTGATAGAAGTCGTTAATTTGGAACATCTCTGCGCCGCCTGACCAATCGTAGTATTGGCAGCACAGAGCAAAGAGAGATTCAAAATGGAGAAGCTCTTCTTCCGATACTCCTGTGTCAGCGGCAAAGCGGTCAAATATCGTCTTGTTTAAGAATAACAGTTCTGTTGATTTGGCGATGGGCAGCATAACCAGCCGTCCATCTATAACGCCTTCTGCCAGAAACTCATCCACATAAGCAGAGCGTTCTTCCTCTGAAAGATAACCACTCCAATCCAAGAGCCGGTCAAGCCCAATCTCTTCCGCCACCCTCGGATAGGCCGTGAACAGATCCGGCATGGGAACCGCCCCCGGTTCGTTATTGGCAGAGGCAATCAGCGCATCGTCAATAGCGGTAGAATTTGTGACGGAGACAACAGAAATAACAATACCGCTTTCTTTCCCCTTCGTTTGGTTAAACTCATCGATCATTACATTGAGCGGCGATTCTGTCTGACTTCCATAGACGTGCCACATCGTCAATGTGATGGGATCGTTTGTAACCTTATTTCCACAGCCGGTCATGCCCACCAGCAGTATGATGGTGAGAAAGAAAATACATAATTTTTTCATTTTGGTGTCCTCCTATACCCTGCATGGTCCTCACCAGCCTCTGTCCTAAAGTGCGTCAATGACAGCGGAGAGATAGCTGGAAGAAACGGAACCGTAAATAAAATTGTCTACCAGACCATCCTTCTTGGCCTGCCGCACCCTGTCCGCCAGCTTTTTCTCTGTGTTTTCATCCACCACCAGCACGATCTTGCAATCTGGCTGAGCCTTTTTCAGAGCGTTTCGGATTTTTAGCCGCTCCTCCAGTGTCCAGGATGTGTATACGGTAACTTCCATAATCAGAACATTTGCAAGCACAGCATCACATAGCGACAGAGTTTTGTCCGGGCTCTCGCTCATGACTGGTTCCAGATTGGAATCAAAGTTGCGTAGGGCTTCGGCTACTGCGTCCGCAAACAGGACATTCTGCATATCAATCACGATTCTTCGCATAAGGCGGCCTCCTATCAATCATTTTGAATCCTTTGATGATACCAGTATAGCGAAGAAGCCATTTTCTCGCACTGTCCCTGAGTACAGTTTTTTGAAGTTTTCTCAAAAAAATTTCCCGGCTTCATTGAAACCGGGAAATAAAGCTGTGTGCTCTGTTATTTGGTTATGTCAAAGTCCAGATCCTCCGGGAGGTTTGGGATGATAAATTTTTTGCCTGTGACCGCTATGGCAAGGCGGGTCTTGTTGGCATAGCCTGTTTTTTGCAGGATGTTGGAAACATGATATTTCACGGTCCTCTCTGTGATAGAAAGAGTCTGGGCGATCTCGCTGTATTCCAGACCATCACATACAAGGCGCAGTACCTGGATTTCTTTTGCAGTCAGATCGGTGCTGCTTACAAGACCTAATTTCACTTGTGGCGTTTCATGGGGAAAGAGATGTTCTCCTGCCATTGTGCGATCAATGACATCGATCAGGTCTTCGGGACTTAAATCTTTGTACCAAAAGCTGTCTACCTTTGCGGCTTTGGCTCTTTCTAAAAAACCGACCTCGACCATTGATGTGACAACGATGATCTTTATGTTTGGGAACGCCACTTTGATCTCGGCGGCAGCTTCGATGCCATCCTTGTTTCCAGCAGTACAGACATCCATCAAGATCAGGTCGATCATCTGACGCTTGCAATAGGCAAGTGCAACATCCGCGCCGCTTATACTGGCTGCCAGGGCATATTTTTCACTGTCGGAGATCATTCTCTCCATATATTTGCGGGGCATCCGCTGATCCTCTACAATTAACACCTGTTTCACTCTGCCGCCTCCTTTTCTACGGGCATGACGATTATCAGCGTAAAGGCTGGTGACCACTGTATTTCCATCGTACCTCCTAAGTTCGTAACATGGCGGTGAAGGTTGAGTAACCCGCCTCTCGGCACAATGACGCTTTCAGGGGGCTTTCCGTTATTTGTGATACGCAGGGAAATGTTGTTTCCGTCCTGCCGGGCGGTGACATAAAGGGCCGTTGCATCCGCATGGCGGACGCCGTTGGTGAGACATTCCCGCATGGCGATCACAAATATGCGATATATTTCCTCCTGCTTTGGTAATTCGCCAGCCATTTCTACCTTTACGCCGATGGTACTGGCATCCCGCAAAAATTCCGCAAGCTCCCCGCGCTCCTGGGGGTATTCATTGTCATTTTTAATGGTCCTGATTGCTTTTTGAAACAATAGAAGGCTGTCTGCGGCCTCCTGGGATACCTGCTCTTGCTGCAAAATCTGCCGCATAGCAATGATCCCCGCCCCCATCTGGTCATGCAGTTTGGTTTTTGTCCGACAGGACTTCCGTTTCCTTTGTCAATGTCAGTACATTATCCGAAAGAATCTTTAAGTCACGGGAGAATTTTTTGAGCTGCTCAGTCTGTTCCTTGAGTCTCAGTCCCTTTTCGTAAAGTTCAGTCACATCTGAGAAGATCGCCTCTGTGTAAACTGTGCCGTCTGGTACCGTTATCTCCGTCTGGGAGTAGCGCCAAGCCTTACCATCGGGGAACAGATAGGTTTGCTCTTCATCCGGTAGCCTTACAACACCGCTTTTCTTATCACACTCTGTAAGTGCCTGCCGCAATTCATCGAAGTGCTGGAGATCGCTTTGCGCCAGTATGTGGAACAAGCGGTGCATTTGTAGATTGCACAGTTTGAACTCACCCGATGGGGTGAAATAGCAGATCGCGTTGGGCAACATATCGATTGTCTGCTTCACGGAATTGTGGCTAAGTGTCCGGCCTTTCCGATGGATCAACACAGCGGTTTGACCAAGGAGCAAAGTACCCACCATGTCAGCGATGCACCACAGCGACCACATTGGAAATGGCAGCAAAGGATTGATAGGAAGTCCATCGGCCTTTTTGTCAAAGGCATCCCCGGCAATGCACAGCAGGATCAGCAAAGCGATAAATACCCCGGCGTTCAGAAGCCTGCACCGTCTGCTCCCACCCCGGTCAAGGATGTAAGAAAAAGAAACACATCCAATATCAAAGAAAAGAACAGGCAAATCATCCATACGGACTGTTCCATTTCGGAGGATAAATAGAATGTTGTCACGTTTGTCCACCTGCCTTTCCGATGCGGAGGATAAAGCGCCATACGCCATCCTCAAAGGAGCAGCTTTCACAGGTATCCCGAAAATCTGCAAGGGAGCTTTCGCATTCCACCTCCAGACGGAGGATGATCGAATCTGCAAGAATACGCGCTTTCAACCAAACAAAGCTCATATCATCTATAGCGGTCTCCATCACCTTCTCAAAAAAGTCGTAGACCAGGATTGTGTCCTGGGTAAAGATTTTGCTGCCCTTCGGAATGTCTGCTTCACATTCGACCCCCATCAGTTTCAAATTTGAAAAGGATTCCTCCATGCAAAGGGCCAGTTCTGTGGTATCGATGGTTTCCGTTTTTTCACGGATAAAGATCAGGTTGCCTCTGCGTTTTATGTAAGCGCCGATTACAGTGATCTTCGCAAGCAGACTGCGGCGCTTTTCTGGATTTTCTTCTTCGTCATATAGATAAAACAGGTCATTCAATAAATCGATCTGATGAGCGGTTTCTTCCTGTAAAAGGTCATAGAGCCGATTCTTTTCCCGCAAGGTGTGGATCTCCAGCTTGATACGATAATTTTCCTGTTCCAGATGGTTGCTTTCTGCAATGGTTTCCTTGTTCTCTTCTAACTTTTTGAGCAGTATGGTAATATCTGTTATATCTTCCTGCCAATACACATGACCGCCTTCGATAGGGTAACTTTTTAGCAGGGTATGTTTATCAAGGTTAACAGCGCCCGCCTCTGCCGTACACATGATCTGTTCAGAAAGCACAGGCGAATTTGCGGAGGCGTAGCGGACCTTATGGTCGTGATCAGCAATCTGGGCGCCGAAGGTCCCGGCCTTAAACAGCTCATCATAGCCAGTATTGGTCTGAATCAATCCGCACTGGATACAGCTTTCCAGTATGGCGGTAAACATCAGGCACTGCACCGCTGTAATATCTCCGCCTATCACTTGCATCCACCTGGCTCCGCTGGCGTAGATAAAGGCATATAGAATGGAGCAGGACAGCAGAAGCGCCGGTAAGTATTTTCTCCTTTGCGCCAAACGGCATTTGATGAGCATGATCACAAAGGCGGCCAGCGCACAGATGATCTCCCACCCGATAACAAAATAATATCCGTACTCGTATCCGTTATCCGTATCGCTCCAAACCGTTCCGGTCGGGAAGGAGAAAACAAGCTGATGGAGATCGTTTGTCAGTACCAGCAGCAGAAAGAACAGGGTGGGAAGATAGAGCAGTCTTGTCCATTTCGGCAGATGGTAGCTTTCCGGCTTACCCAGCGACATGGAAACAAACACGGAAAGCAGAGGTATGAACAGCATAGGACAATAGTACCAGTACCATAGATGCCGGATCGCATCAGGAGCGACCACAAAAAAATATTTTATTGACCGTATAACAAACCAGAAGACGGTCAGACATGAAACGCCGACCATATAGCGGCGCACCTGTGTTTGTAAAATGCGATGGCTGACAGAGAGACCCCAGCCAATGTACAGACTGATATAAAGGATCGTGCGGACCAAACCCAGCGGTACGGGAAAAACATCAAACTTTCCCAAAACGCGGGCAGAGATAGCACAGACGATCAGCACAGCTACCAGGACTCCCGTTCTTTGATTCTGCTTAGTCATGCGTGGACACCTCCCCGCGAAATACAACTCTCATCACCGTATCTTCCTTGGTATCTCATTTACAGCATTTCCAGTCTTAGCCTTGAAAGAAACCTGATTTTTTGTTTCCCCTACCCATTTTTCGGTTCGGGGTGGCAAGAAAATCAGATTTTTTCTTTTCAACCCTACCCTTTCGGGGGTTTGGGGTGGGGACAAAAGTGTGGAAATCGCTTAAATTATGGGTGCAGGCAATGCCGAAGGAGGGTATGGGCTTTGTCTCCAATGAAAAGCCTCTGACTACGTTGCCAACAAACAGAGGCCGCTCTCCTTTGATTCCTATTATACCATACAACCATGACTTAATCGAGGGTCAAAGAAAAGAAAGGAGGGATTTGATGGCGCTTACCCATAAAACAGCACGCTACAAGGTGATCGCCGACTCGGGAGGAAATCGGTACAGCTTCTTTTGTGACATCACAGGTGCTTTGTTACATACGACCGATCCTATCCAAGCAGAGACACAGGAGCAGGAATTGGAGACCGCATGGGAAGACGCACGGAAATATTTTAACCGATGTCACAAGTGCGGCAAATGGGTATCGAATGCCATGTATAACGCTGATGTGGCGGAATGTGTGGAATGTGCGCCGTGGGAAGATCCGCCTCGTTACTGCTCCCACTGCGGCAAAGAGATTACCTCCGCAGAAATATTTTGTCCACGCTGCGGCAAACGGCTTCAATATGGAGGAGAAGGGTTATAAGATGACACGGCAGCAAATTGAGCAGATCCGTCTGGAAAGCATGAAGCAATATGGATTTGGGCCAGAAGCTATGAAGCTGCTTAAAGTCTGCGCTAATTGCGGTGCAACCGTCTCTGCGGAGCAGCAAACTTGTGGAGAATGCGGCAGTGGACTTCCCCAGGAAACTCTTTATCAGTTCTACCTTAATTTACACCATCGCTGTCCAGTATGTGAAACAGCGCTTTCGGACAACGCAATCTTTTGTCCTAATTGTGGGGCAATGCTCACAGCAAAGCGCAAAGAAAGAAATGAAGGATTTTAATCGTCAGTAAAGAGAAATAAATCACGAAAGGAAGGATGTAACTATGGGACTTATTAAAGCGGCATTAGGCTCTGCAGGCGGCGTGATGGCCGATCAGTGGAAGGAGTATTTCTACTGTGAGGCAATCCCCGCTACCGTGCTGGCGGTCAAGGGGCGGAAACGGGCCTCTGGGCGCTCCAGCAACACCAAAGGCAGCGACAACATTATCACCAGCGGCTCCGTGATCGCCGTGGCCGACGGCCAGTGCATGATGATCGTGGAGCAGGGCAAGGTGGTGGAGGTATGCGCTGAACCCGGCGAATTCACCTTCGACGCCTCCACGGAACCCAGCATCTTTTCGGGCGACCTGGGGGAGAGTATCGGGCAGGTGTTCCAGAACATCGGCAAGCGGTTCACCTTCGGCGGCGAAGCGCCCAAGGATCAGCGCGTCTACTACTTCAACACCAAGGAACTGATCGGCAACAAGTACGGCACGCCCTCTCCCGTCCCCTTCCGTGTCGTGGACCAGCGGGCGGGGATCGACATTGATATCGCCATCCGCTGTTTTGGGGAGTATTCCTATCGGGTGGCAAACCCTCTGCTGTTCTATACCAATGTCTGCGGCAATGTGGAAGCGGATTTTGACCGCAGAGCCATTGACGGCCAGCTGAAAACCGAGTTGCTGACCGCGCTGCAGCCCGCCTTCGCAAAGATCAGCGATATGGGCATTCGATACTCTGCCCTTCCAGGCCACACCACAGAGCTGGCAGATGCTTTGAACCAGGAACTGTCCGCAAAGTGGCGGGATCTTCGGGGTCTTGAGATCGTATCCTTCGGCGTTTCCAGCGTCAAGGCCAACGAGGAAGACGAAAAGATGATCAAGGAGCTGCAGCGCAATACGGCCTTTATGGACCCCACCCGCGCGGCGGCGCATCTTGTCGGCGCACAGGCCGGCGCCATGCAGGCGGCGACCATAACCAATGCCGGTCCCGCTATGGCTTTCATGGGCATGGGGATGGCCGGTCAGGCCGGCGGCATGAACGCCCAAAGCCTCTTCCAGATGGGTCAGCAGCAATCGGTACAGCAACCCGTTCCGGCGGCTCCTGCCATGGAGGGATGGGCGTGTTCCTGCGGGCAGACCGGAAATACCGGCAAGTTCTGTGCGGGATGCGGCGCACCCAAGCCCGTCCCTAAACCCGCAGGGGATAGCTGGACCTGCTCCTGCGGGGCCACAGCCACCGGAAAATTCTGCCCGGAGTGCGGGAAGCCCAAGCCTGCGGATACAAACGGCTGGACCTGTTCCTGCGGAGCGGTGAACAAAGGAAAGTTCTGTGCCGAGTGTGGCAAGCCTAAGCCTGCCGGCGTACCGCAGTACAAGTGCGACAAGTGCGGCTGGGAGCCGGACGACCCCGCCCATCCGCCCAAGTTCTGCCCGGAGTGCGGAGATCCCTTTGATGACGGAGACATCCAGGGATGAAACGAGGCCGAAAAGCTATAGTCTGACCCTACGATTGCTGGACGAACAGACATAACACCTAAAACGATTAACAAAACATAAAACAGGAGGATTATACACATGAAAGGTCAAAAATTTTTGAAGGTCACTTCCATTCTCATGATTATCGGCGGCGTCATCGGTGTCATCGCGGGCATCATCGCCATTCTCGGCATCAGCGCCTTGGCGGCGCTTATGGAGACTGGCGAAGGTACCGGCCTGCTCTATGCCAGTTCCATTATTGTAACGCTGGCATCTGTCATTCAGTTTATCGCGGGCATTAAGGGCATCGGTGCCTGCAATGCGCCGCAGAAAGCGGCAGCCTGCATCAAGTGGGGCATCATCATTGCCGTTTTGAGCATCATCTCTATGATCATCGGTCTTGTCGCAGGGGGAGAGTTCAGCTTTACCAGCCTGATCCTGAATTTGCTTGTGCCCGGCCTGTATATCTATGGCGCCATCCAGACGAAGAATGGCCCCCTGGAGTAAACACCATAAAGGAAAGAGGTGGCGTACACCGAGGAGGTAGATTATTATGGCACTGTTCGGAAAACTGTTTGAGAAAAAGGAATGCGCCATCTGCGGCGGCGGATCGGGCTGTTGGGCAATCGGAAGCTGGAGGATGGGAACTGCTGTAAGAACTGCGCGGCAAAGCTCTCCCCCTGGTTCAGTGACCGGAGGCAGAGCACCGTGGAGGAGATCAAAGAGCAGCTGGCTTACCGGGAAACCAACCAGGAGAAAGTGGCAGCGTTCCGGGTGACCCGCACATTGGGCGAGGGCATGAAAGTCCTGCTGGACGAGGATGACGGGAGATTCATGGTCACATCCGCCCGGAACTGGCAGGAGGCCAATCCGGATGTACTGTCCTTCTCCGATGTGACTGGCTGCAAGCTGGACATTGACGAGAGCAAGACAGAGATCCAGTATAAGGATGCGGAGGGGAAACGGCAGAGCTTTTCCCCCAGACGCTACGCCTTTTCTTATGATTTCTACATTGTAATCAATGTCAACAACCCATACTTTAATGAAATTCGCTTCAAGCTGAACGGTTCTTCTGTTGACAATGATGAGGAAACCCTTTTGGACGGGCCGAATGCACAGCCCTGTGTCAGGGGCGGCGGCCTCCGCACCGGAGGCGCGGGGCCAATCCGCCCCGGTATGCCTGGAGGCTCCCGCCCTGGCGCACGGCCCTTCATGGGCGGTTCCCGGACATCCAATGCGGATGAGGTCCGTTCCAGTATGGAGTACCGGCAGTATGAGGAGATGGGACGCGAGATCCGGGATGCATTGCTCCAGGTTCGGGAGCAGGTAAGGAATGAAGCGGCCGCAGCTACGGCAGCTCCTAAGACGGCGCTGACCTGTCCGTTCTGTGGAGCCACCACCACACCAGATGCCAGCGGCTGCTGTGAATTTTGCGGCGGCGCTGTCAATGGATAGAACAAATACACAACACAAAGGAGCATGATAATGAAAAAATTAAGCAAGACTTTGGCGCTTCTTTTAGCGCTCACGATGGTTCTGTGTTTGGCCGCCTGTGGAGGCAGCAAGGACGCCCTCTCCGGCACATGGTCGGCCGACCTGGGTGATGACGGCGTTATCACATGGACGTTCGATGGGAAAGGCAAATGCACCATGGAGAATTCCTACATGAAACAAAAGGGCACCTATACCATTGACGAAGACCAGCTTACGGTAACGCTGGAAAGCTGGAGCGATCCGTCTACCTACACGTTCTCTGTGGATGGCAGCAGCCTTACCATGAACGAAAATTCCGGTTACGGTATCAGCGGAACTTTCGCAAAAAAATAGCAGCTTTGTGTTCCGTAAATTTTGGAGGGAACTATGAAAAAAACAAAGACCAAACTTTTGTGCCTGCTGCTTGCGGCGCTGATGCTGCTCAGTCTCACCGCCTGTGGTAAAAATAAGGAATCGACAGATAAGGCATTGGCAGACTCCAATTTGCTCAAGCTCGGCGATTATGAGCTGCTCTATAAGGGCGCGTGCATCATGGAGGATTCGGATGGAAACGACGCGGTCGTTCTGACGCTGGATTTTACGAACAACGGCGAGGACAGTCATTCTTATCTCTGGTCGATCTCCGAAACAGCCATGCAGAACGGTGTGGAGCTGGCGGTTGCCATCGTCTATTCCAATCCGGACTCCTATGATGCTACGGTGATCGAAGATCAATTTACGGATGTCGCGCCGGGTGTGACCCTTGAGATCCGCACAGCCTTTGTGCTGGCGAATACGACCAGCAAGGTCGAAGTGACATTTGAGGAGGCGTTCGGCGACAAAAACGGTAAAATCACCATCGATCCGTCCACACTCAGCCGGGAATCAGCTGGGAGCGGTACGGTACAGTCTGCCGGGACCGGAGACGCGCTGCTCGACTGGTGGAATGGCGACTGGTACGGCTGGTGGATTATGACGGGCTGTTCGGGCTACTACGAGGATAAGGGTATGGAGGGCGCTTGGTGGGATATCTGTGGCGCCGTTGACATCGGTGCAGACGGCATGGGCACCGTCATCCTCTGGGATGGGGACTACACAAAATCGGAGCCTATGGTTTCCGCATCGGTCAGCCTCAGTGGCAATGGGACCAGTATATATGGCACTATGATGTCCGAGGGCGGCTCCTTCACGGATATTGCGCTTGAGCACGCGGACTGGATTGTTGATCCGGGGCTGGCGGACTACGGAGACATGATCCACATTGACGGTGATTATGAAAACAGCGGGGATGAATTCCACTATGATATCTATCTGCGCCCATGGGGAACCTATTGGGTCGATGTGGACGAGGAGGATTTGCCTGATCTTTATGATACCTGGTATCTGCCTCTGATTGAGGCGGGCAAGCCAATGCCGGACAGCCTTGATTCAGACGCTCCGGAATCGAATTTGGGTGGAAACACAGCCGGAGGGGACGGCATCGTGACAGAAGAACAGGTGCAAAAGGGCTATGTCTGGATGAACGATGTCAATAAAAATATTTTCGACACCACCTACGAGGAGGTTGTCGCTTACTTCGGCGTGGAAGGTGAGTTTGTCAAGGAAGAGTACAGCGACCACATGAAGGCAAACTACCGCTACTATAAGTGGATCTCTGCGGACAATGACTCGCATTTCATCTACGTCAATTTCAAGGAAGAGGAGACGGGCGTTTATGAGGTAAGCGGTTTCAACACCAGCGGCTTCTCCGGCAAGGAAGCCATCGCGAAGTATCTCGACATCGTGAAGGCAGAGGCCGCCGAAGAGAACAAGGCCGCCTCTGCGAACGCTGCGATGAAGGACTTCTCCGCGAAGGTTGCCATGTTTGCCCACGATGAGATCAACATAACAATCAAGACGACCGTTCCGGATAGCGGGTGGTCGTATGACGAGGGGAAGTGCTGTCTGGTGGAAAACGACGATCCCACCGCGTTCGGCGCAGGCAGCATCCGGTTTGAGGTCAGGAAAAAGCTGGAGGACTTCGACTTCTACAAGGAGAAGTTCGAAAACTATCAGGATATAGAAGACCGCGTGATCGGCGGCATCACCTTCCACGGCCGCACCTATAAGTACATCGGCTACGAATGGATTGAGTATATCGCGCAGATTGACGACACCCGCGCCCTTTCCATCGGCCTGCGGAATATGGACTGCGTCCAGGGAACGATGCCCGACATCATTCTCACCAACATGAAGTTCCAGTAGCGCGGGTCTTCGGCGGACGGCGGTATGTGTCCTGCGTCACTCCAAAAAGCGGCAGGAAAAAGCGGGTAACAATCGTATGGGATCGGCTCCCGTCCCAATTGGGGCGGGAGCCGTATGGCTATTTTAGATGAGGAGGTACTACCGTGAAATTAACCCCGGGTTTTGCCGCGATAAGTATTCTGATGGGTATGCTGGGGCTTGCTGCCTGCGGACAGAACAGCAATCAGGTCGTGTATCAATATCCGGAAACCGCAGTCCTGTTTGATAATTTTCATATCCTGAAAACTGTATACACCTCGGGCGAAATGAAACTCTATTACCGCGGCATGAATCTGGACGGGTGTCAGATCGAGTGCTACGATGCGGATTTCACGAAGCTGAGTGGCGAATTTGAGCATATGTTCGAAGACGGCGTTCTGACCATAAAGGCGGATTTTGCGGAGAAGGTCAGCGGCCTGACGATCGGTGACAGAAGAGGCGACGATACGATTTACTGTTTGCGCTATCTGGATTCCTCCCAGTTTGCGTGGCTGGCGGATACATTTTGGTATGACTATGGCTGGATGGAACTGGGCGATGTAGAGCGGTATTATAGCGAGGAGGAATTGGAGGTGGGACAGCAGCCTGTTCCCGCTCCGAAATCCGCTCGTGAAAGCTGGACCTGCTCCTGCGGAGCGGAGAACAGGGGAAAGTTCTGCACCGAGTGCGGCAGACCGTTTCAATCTCTCAGGGGTGAATTATGAAAAAGAAAAATGTATGTAAAGTGATGATTATCGTGTCAGCCCTCTCGATGTTCTCCGGACTTTTCGGATGTAGCGGAAGCAAAAAATATACTGCCGATGAGGTTGTTTCGTTCTATACCTCTTATTCTGGCATGGAAAGATACCCAGTGTATTCTTTTGCACTGCGAAAGGAAGACGAGAACTGGCTCTTTTCTGCAAGCTGCTATGTGGGAAGCCGGAAGGAGCATTACGCATCGTTCAGTTCCGTCCAGATCCCGCCTGAAGATGCAGAAGGATTCCTTGAGATCATTCTTGAGGAAGGCGAGATAAAACGGCTCAGAAAATACCGTGAGCCGATACACTTTTTTCACATATCCGATGCGCCGATGCGCATCTCTGGAATGACATTCACTGATGGAAGCAGTATAGACAAAGAAACCGCGTTCGGTGATAAGACGCTCGATTATCTCTATGCGCTTGCCGACAGGCACTATGAGGCAGCTGAGAAAATTGAGATCAGGGCTGTTTCCGTCCACAGCAGCTGTATGGATCATTCCTCTTCCTATTCGTTTACCATCGAAAAAGAAGGAGATGATTGGTTCTTTTCATTTGATGCTGCACTCAACCGCAGTGGCGCTCACACGGAAGTGGAAAACCAGCGGATTGGAGAGAGCGATGCGGAGGAGATACTCCGCATCGTAAAGGAGCAGCAGCTCGTTACAAGAGTGAAAGAGTATGAAGAGCCGCCGGACAATGACATATTCGCCCTTGATGAAACCACATACCAGACGTCATTTGAGTTCGCGGACGGCAACTCTATATATGCCCCGATCAATGCGGGTAATGAACTGATTGATGCGTTCTATCGTCTTGCGGGAGTGAGAATCTATCAAAGATAAGCTGACACTGCCGCACGAAAGGAAAAACGGTCAGGGCTGACAGGCCGGCGGCAACCGTTGAATAGATAGGAGTGAATACGAAAATGAACGACTTTAACCAGCTTGCGGCGTTATGCCACGGCAAGCATATCTACATACAGACCCATAATTTCCCAGACCCGGACGCCATTGCCTCCGCCTTCGGCTTACAGCGCCTTCTGGCCCAGCATGAAATCCCCTCTACCCTCTGCTACGATGGAAGGATCGACAAGTTGAGCGCGTCCAAGATGCTGGAGGCGTTCCAGATCCAGATGTTCCCCTATGAGCAGCTGCGTCCGGACATGGCCGAGGAAGACTATGTGATCTGTGTGGACGCGCAGAAGCACAGTGGGAATATCACGGATTTTGTTGGGGATGAGGTGGCCTGCATCGACCACCACCCCATTTTTGTGCCAATTGAATACCGCTACCAGGACATCCGCCCCACTGGGGCCTGCGCCACGATCATCGCCCAGTATTATAAACAGCTTCCGTGCCTGCCGGACAGGCACACGGCGACTGCCCTGCTCTATGGCCTGAAAATGGACACGCTGAAGTTTACGCGGGGCGTGACGGAACTGTATATTGAAATGTTCGCATTCCTGTTCCCTCTGTGTGACCAGGAAATGCTGGCGCGGCTGGAGCGCAACAATATGGAGTTCAACGATCTGAAAGCATATGGCGCGGCCATCGAGAGCATTGAGGTCTACGACAAGGTAGGCATATCCAATGTCCCCTTTCCCTGCCCGGACGCTTTGATTGCGATCCTCTCCGATTTCATCCTGGCGCTGCAGGAGGTGGAGGTCGCCGTGGTATTCTCCAAACGGGAGGATGGGATCAAGTTTTCTGTCCGCTCGGAGGATCCGGCTGTCCATGCTGGGGCATTTAGTCCGTGATGCGCTCCACGGTTATGGAGATGGCGGCGGCCATGCGGAGATGGCTGGCGGGATGATCCGGAAAGAAAAGGAGTGTCTGCTGGGGCGGTATCCAAAAGACACCATCCGGGACTCGTTTTTACGGGTCCTGTCGTGAACAGTTTGATTGAGGAGGTTTGATATGGAGCTTTACCTGACTGAAAAAGTTCGGCTGGGCTACAGGACGGGGGAACTTATCCGTATGGCGGCATTCGCACTTTTGGGCGTGATTATTGCGGCATCGGTTTTCGAGGTGGATCTGGAGTTTGACCTGGGCAGTGTGCTTGCGGAGCTGTTCATGCTTTCAATGGGTGTCCTATGTATCTGGAAGGGTACGCTTGGCCCGGTCCGCCGCCAGAGCGCCAGCCGGCTTGCCCATCGGCTTGCGGAATGCTTCTTCGCCAGCCCTGAGCCAGAGATTTCCTTTGACCAGCTTTCCAGAGCCATTGGCGGAAAGAACGTGGAACGTAAGGTACGCCATATGATCCAAAAAGGATACTTAGAAAACATCAGTCTTGATACGCCTAACAAGCGTATCATGCTGACAGCCTTTAACAAAGTTGCCCAGAAAGAGCAGTACGAAACGGTTACCTGCCCCCATTGCGGCGGAGAGAACGTCATACGGCCCGGATGGGCTTCGTCCTGCCAATACTGCGGATCCAAGCTGATCTGAAGAAGATAAACCAGTAGGAGGAGAGATAAAAGATGCCTTCACAAGTAACAAATTACCAGTGTCCGGCCTGCACAGGCCCGCTGCACTTTGCCGGGGACTCCGGGAAACTGGAGTGCGATTACTGCGGGAGCGCCTACGAGATCTCCGAGATAGAGGCGCTGTACCAGCAGAAAGAAGAACAGGCCGTGAAAGCCCACGAGGACGCTCAGACCAAAGGCGCGGAAGATGACGGCTGGGACACCTCCGGCCTGAGCGGTGACTGGGGCGCGGATGCCGCAGGGATGAAAGCCTATAACTGCCCTTCCTGCGGAGCGGAGCTGATCTGTGATGAAAGTACCGCCGCCACATCCTGTCCTTATTGCGGGAACCCCACCGTAGTGCCAGGGCAGTTCGGCGGTACACTGCGGCCCGATTTTGTGCTTCCATTCAAGCTGAGCAAGGAGGATGCGGTCGCGGCCCTTAAAAAGCACTATAAGGGCAAGGTTTTTCTGCCAAAATCCTTTACCGCCGGGAACCACATCCAGGAGATCAAGGGGGTTTACGTCCCTTTCTGGATGTTTGACGGCGAGGCGGAGGGCGATGCCCGGTATGCAGCCACACGTTCCCGTACCTACCGATCCGGCGATTATGAGGTCACCGAGACAGAACATTATGACGTTTTCCGTTCCGGTTCCGTCGCGTTTGAAAAGGTCCCGGTGGATGCGTCCAGCAAGATGCCGGACGACTACATGGATTCCATTGAACCCTATGACTATACAGAACTGAAACCCTTTTCCACGGCATATCTGCCCGGTTTTCTCGCTGACAAGTTTGATGTGACGGTAGAACAGAGCCGGGAGCGGGCTGACAAACGCTGCGAGAACACGCTGGCCGCCGCACTGCGGGATACCGTGAAGGGCTACAATACCTGCACGTCCAAGGGGGGCAGTACTTCCCTCAAGCGCGGCAAAGTCCACTATGCGCTCATGCCGGTCTGGATGCTTAATACCAAGTGGAACGGAAAAGATTTTCTGTTTGCCATGAACGGCCAGACTGGCAGGCTGGTGGGTGAGCTGCCCGTGAGCCGCGGCAGATTCTGGGCGCTGTTCGCCGCCATCGCTGTGCCGCTGTCGGTGCTGAGCTCAGTCTTTTTCACGCTTTTGTAGATAAGGGGGATCGGATATGAAGAAATTTGCGAGTTTTGTGCTGTCGGTGCTACTGGCACTGACCTTCTGTATCCCGGCTGCGGCAGCGGAAGATTACGGCGTGATCTACGATGAGACAGGGCAGTTAGGGTCGGAACCGCTGCGGTATGCAGGAGAGGTCACGCTTCCCGCGCTCACAGAGCGGTATGGTGTTGACCTGCGGGTAGATATTCTGACGGAAAGTGATTATGATACCGTGCTTGACGCAGCGGAAGGTATTTACGAAGAGTATGAATATGGCTATGGAAAATACCACTCCGGTATTACGCTGACCCTGCTGCTTACGCCCTGCGAAGACGCCTATACAATGGCCGCGGATGACTGGTGTGTCTATCTGGGCGGTACGGATGAAAATCTGCTTTATGGGGATTGGCTTTACGATCTTACCAAGGCAGTGGAGCCTTATTTGTCAGTGGAATCCGGCATGGAGTCTGGGGCATGGTCCGGCAATATGGATATGAGCGCCGTGGCGCTTTCCCAGGCGGTGGGCGCTATGGCGGAATTCGTGGCGGACTTTTTCGCACCGGGAGACAGCGGCTATGAAATGACTGGAGGGCCGTCCGGTCAGGATGCGGAGGAACCGGACAGCACCTCGATGTACTATATTTTGACATCAGCGACCTGCTCCCTTTTGACCAGTGGGAGGAACTGGAGCAGTGGGCCGGGGACATTTCCCGGCGGCACGGCTGTGGCGTCTATGTGGTTCTTGTGGACGACTATGAGGATTTTGGCTCCGGGGATGTCTATGATGTGACCACACAGATCTATCACTCCGAACAAAACGGCTTCGGAATGGGCGATGGGCGGGATGGCATCATGATCCTTCTGAGCATGGCGGAACGTGATTACGCCATGTTTGTCTACGGTAAAAGTGCCGGATACGCCTTTAACGAATACGGACAGGAACAGCTGGAAGAGAGCTTTTTAGGCGACTTTGGCAATGATGACTGGTATGGCGGCATTTCCCATTACCTGGACTCCTGCGATGAGTATCTTGCCAAAGCGGATGCGGGGCATCCGGTGCGGGCCAACCCCTTGTGGGGAATTGGATTGATGACGTTTTTGTCCTGTCTGGCGGCGCTGGCGGTCTGCATGGTGCTGAAACGGAAGATGAACAATGTCCGGCAGAACGCGCAGGCCAACGAATACATTGTTCCTGGCGGGCTGCGCCTAGCAGACAGTTATGACCGCTACACGCACACCACCAAAACCCGTACCAAGATCGAACAGAAGAGTTCGAGCAGCAGTAGCAGCAGTAGCAGCAGTAGCAGCTGCAGCGGTGGCGGCGGTTCGGGCCGTAGCGGGAAATTCTAAGGAGGAACAAATTCATGAGGAGAATGATAATGCGGACCGCGTCCGCCCTTCTGGCGTTTCTGCTCCTGTTTGGCCTCGCCGCCTGCGGCAGTAAGTCGCAGGACGGCACCGGCAGCGGCGATGCAGCGTCCATACCAGCCGATGGAAGTACCGGCAAAGGAGTGCTGGCTGACGGCAGACAGCCGGATAAGGATATGTCTGCTGCACCAGACGAGGGAACGGAGCAAGAGGCACTGGCCTGGCTGCGGGAATTTATGGCGGAATACGCACCGCAGGCCATAGCTGCAGCATACCTTGGCTGTAGGGGGGCGGATGACACCACTTCTCTGACAGAATGGCTGTGGGACAACTCGCCCGGATTGATGGATGAGATGCCTTTTATCCGGACGATCCCGCCCGTGCGTATTCTGGGTCCCGGCTATGGGGACCTTTACTGCATCGTGCCAAGAGATGACAGGACCACCCTTTCAGTGAATCATGTCACATGGAAATCCACAGGCAACGGAGTCTGGCCCGAGCCGGATGAAGTCCTCTACCGGGAAGAGTATGCCCAGCCGGTGCTGGTATTTGTAGGTTATGAGGAATTTCGCGATGAGCCGGATATAGAGATCATTGCCAGTGACAGCGGTGGCGCAGGAGGTCTGGTAACATGGTATCCGGTATGGGACGTAGAGGTTGGGGTGATATGATCGTTCCCACAGGCGAGGACTATGCCCCCTGGTCATGGACTTCACCCTCTTTGGCGATATCACGGGTCTGGATTATTGGGGCGATCCGGACAGCTGGGAACCGACAGGGGATGACTGGTGGGTGCCGCCCACGGAGGAAGGACTGGCGGATACCTGCTGGGTGTGCGATGGATGGTCTCTGAACCTGCTTGGTGGAGGCGGTGATCCGAACTGCGCGGGCATTGCCGAACTGTATTGCCAGTTCGAGGATGGGCAGGAATATCAACTGCTCTATTCCGGCGTCTGGCGGATGGTGGATGACTGTCTACAGCTAATTGTCTCCACGGGAGCAGGAAATCTTCCCAGCGATGCCAGCGGCGTCTTTCCTGTCCTGATTGACCCGTCCGGGGACTACCTGCATATCCAGCAGGACAGGGACAACGGAATGCGTCCGCCTTTCTTTGATAATGACATGAGTTCCATGGAGCTGATACGCTCCTATGGATAAATAAACCGGAAAGGAACAATGGCATGAAATATAGACGCATATTTGCACTTTTATTCGTTTTGATTCTGTCCCTTACCGCCTGCGGCAGGGAGCAGGTTCCGCCAGGGAACGGCCCCCTGGATCAGGACAAGAAAATACCCGGTAAAGGAGCTATCAATACCCCCACAGAGGATGGCGGAGCATCCGGTTCCGCCGCCAGTGAAGGGGCAGCCGCCTGGCTTTCTGTCGAAGGAGGGAAAGTATTGGATGACCTGCGTGAAGGGGCGCAGGCGGACGGCTGTATCTGTTCCGTAGCTTTTTTGGGCGCCGCCCTAGAGCCTGGGGAAGATATTGCGGCCTTTCTGGCATCAGAGGAGGCGGAGCAATATCTGGATGCGTATCCATTCATCAAGGAGATACCGCCTGAACGGTGGATTGCCCACCCGGAGGGTGGATATGAGGTCTACTGTATCGTTCCTACAGACCCAAAAGCTTCCACAGCGGTCAATACATGGGACATCAACGAGGACAACGATTTTCTTGGCGAAAGCGACCAGGTACTCTACCGCAGCGACTGCGGGGATCCTATCCTCCTTTTGGGCAACCTCAGCGATATTATGCCCAGCCTGGATGTGGAGATTGTGGACAGTACAGGGAGAAGCCTGAGTTACCAGCCCTCTCTGTGGCTCTACGATGGTTCGCTGTCAGGCCCGTCTGAAATTTTTGATTTTACCATGTATCATAATCCTGACCTTATTGGTATATGGTCCGCCGTGATTCCGGCGGAATTAGGAGGCGGTATCTCCCTGAACCTGAATATCGGGCGCGGGGGAAATCTTACCTACAGCTATGGCCGCGGTAACAGCGAACCGATTGCTCTGTACGAAGGCACCTGGAGCAGGCCGGATGAGGCGATGGTCCAGTTCGGGCCGGAGTGCGTGGTTTTCGAGCTGTGCCTTGTAGAGGGCATTGAGGATAACGATCTGTGGGGACAATATGGTCCGGGAGAACTCCATGATGAGATATGCGGCGTTTGGATCTGTGAGCGGGGGGACGGGCCAGGCACATCCTCACTCAGATTGACCCATGTTCAAGGGGATCCTTTTATTGATGGATGTGGAGGATGGGCCATTGTATTTGAGGGCGAAGACCAGGGCGGAAACAATGGAGGTATGGAACAGGGAGCAAACGTCAACCCTCATGTGCTTACCACAGGAGGACCCGCATTTACCCACATGACTGTCCTTCAAACGGAAAACTATCCTGATGGGGGCTATTACTATGAGGATATGACACAGGACGGTTCCATATTGATCATAAACTGCGCTTATCCAGGCGGCCGCAGGAATGGAGTGTCCATGGAAGAATACGCAGTAAAAAGTATCGAGCATCTGACGATGTATGAGGCAGAAGATCTCTCTGTCGAAAAGAACAGCGGCTACAGTGAGGCATTGGGACACCCCGTCTATATTTTGACGTATACGACAAGTGAAAATGATCACACATTTCACTGGAAAATCTTTATGACGGAGGCGGATGGCTATACCTATCTCTATGCCTTTGACGTGTGGCACGAGGTCTACGCAGATATGGAGGATGTCATAGATGATGTTTTCGGACAGCTGTTCTTCCTTGAGATGTAACCGCCCGATGTTATACGCACGAACGAAAACATTTGCAACTTAAATGTATAACGAGTGGATGAAAAGACGTGGAGGATAGATATGAGAAGCAGTAGATTTGCGGCAGCGTTGCTTTGTCTGCTGTTGCCGCTGGTACTGGCATCGTGTGGGAGAAACGGGAGAAAAATGGGTGAGAACGGCCCATCCAGTGCGCTGCCGCCTATCAATAAAGAGAGCAGCACATATTCGGATGCCTTGCCCGAAAACACTTCGGAACCGGAAGATACTGAAGATCCGTGGACGAATACCTGCTGGCAGGCTGTACGGTACATAATGGCAAAGGAAGGCCAGACGATGGAAGGGACTTTGCCGGAGGATGATTGGGTTATAGAACTGTACCTGTTGGAGGGCGGCGGTGCCCGGTATCGGGAATGGAAGCCCCGGAGCTTTGACTATATCGGTGTGTACCACCTTCTGCTCGGAATCGGCCCGGACTGCTTCTGGTATTCGGATGGCAGCGGTGGCTTTTTTCTGAGTACGGAAGCTGACGGGACAAACGAAGACACGGTTTTTGCCCAAGGCCATATGGCGGATGGCCAGTTGATGCTGGATTTCTTGGGCGACCAGTTCTGGATGGAGCGGCAGCCCATGCCGGCCAAGGGCGGGGAATACTGCATGGCGGACCTGTTCGGCCAATGGCGCATGGTTTCCGGCGAGACTGTCACAGAAGGGGATCCGGAGGTCTGGAATTTCACGGCCAGCGAAATGGAGATTGACCGCAGATTGACTTTTCACAGTTCTTGGGACGAGACTGAGCCGGACGGTGTGGACTATTATGACGAGTGGCATCCCGGTTATCTCAGGGAGGCACAGGCCATGGCGGTGGAATACCAGGAGACCCCAATTTATGAGGGATGCGGGAACGAGGCATGGCGTCTCCAGCTGTTCAGCGTTGAGACGATATACCAGAATTACGCAGAAGAAGAATTTTACGTCACAGTATTGGATGCGGATACCCTGCTGCTTCAAGTGCGTCTCAAAGATACAGACGGAGTCCACACCACCAGTACGCAGATTTTTAGCCGTTTTTGAAAGAAAGGAGACAGAAAAATGCCAGTCACATTAAACATGATCCCCGCTACTTTGCAGGAATTCCAAACGTGTCCGCAGATGGATCTTTCCAAGCCGGAAAACACCTGCGCCATGTTCCTGTGTGCATTACAGCTCTACATACATAAAGGACAGGGATGCCGGGGTGAAGGCAATGAATATGCTGCGGGTCCCAGACCCATGACTCCCTACGACAGCCAGTTTCTCCGGGACCGCCTGCGGGATAAGCCTATCTGCCCTGGCCTACTTTGAGGAGCGGCGCCTGAAAAACAACTATACCCCGGCACAGCCCTATGTGCTGAATGTGCTTCCGGATCCGCGTCCCCAGGACATAGAAGCCGGTATATCCGGGTATTCCTGAAAACAGCGGGGGCGGATTCTCCCAGGCCGGTCAAGCTCCGGCAAAAGGGCAGCCTGTGGTATCTCTGGGAGTATTCCAGTATCCTCAGCGGGATACGGTCCCTCGCGGAATGCGATCCTTGGGGGGAGAATATGAAACAATGCTGGATAGGCATCCTGCTGGCGCTTCTCCTGATTTTTAGTCTGACTGCCTGCAAAGATGCAAATAATGCCGCACAGCCGCTTCCAACAGCCGGAAGCGGCGGGAAGCTGCCGGAAATATCCAAGACGGAGACGGGTGATATGGACCGAGACGGTTCCGAAAGCAGCGCGGTTCCGGATGGTGAGCCAGATATGATTCCTCCATCTGACAAGGAAGCTGCCGCAGTTTCCGTTAGTGGTTCGGGCGCGGAGTATCCGGCCTCCGAGCAGGCATTTGAGCGTCTGCGGGAAACCGAGATTGTCCGGTATTACCTCGAACTTGGCATGGTTATGCTGGACACAGGGCTTCAGGAGACTGTCAACGGGCAGAACTGCCGGATCATCTCCCTGGGTACTGACCATGAAACTCATTTTGTGCAGGAAATTTACTACGCTGTCAGCTGCGACACAATCTATACCTATGACCAGATCAACGATGAATGGCTGGAGTTGGGTAGTGAGCCTTCCATTCCGGGCGCGGAATTTGCCATGTCCGATCTGGAGGGCAGCTGGCAGATGGTCGAGGGAGAAGTCGAGGGGTGGCGGTACAGTGCGGCGGATGAGGGCATTGTCTCGACGCTGTGCTTTACCCGCATCTACGACAGCAATATTCCAACCACGGATCTCACTGCGGATTTTGACAGAATGGATGAAAATGGAAACGAGGCGCATGAGCGGAATATGGAGGTCAAATTCTTGGATGAACTGTTGTACTACGGCTGTCCCAACGAGGCCTGGTCTGTTCAGCTACTATGTGAGGAGGAAGGGGTCTCGTATTTCGTTGCCATCACCGATCCTGATACGCTGGAATTATACTTCTCTTTTGAAAAGAACGGCAATTCAGGGGCTTCTCTTGCTTACTACAGGCGGATATGAGACCGCCCTGATGTCTAAAAAATTGGGATGGCAGCAAAAAAACATATCGAAAGCATTCCTATGAATAGGCGGTGTTGTCCATGAAAGAGCAGGAACAACAAAGCTCCCATTGGGTGCATTGTCCAATCTGCGGGGCTAAAACAAAAACCAAGGTAAATGAGGATACGATCCTTATCAGATTTCCTCTTTATTGTCCGCAGTGCAAAAAAGAATTTCGTGTTGATATTGTACAATTGAAAATGGTTATGAGCAAATGAGCCAGACGCTTTAAGCGGAGAGCCTGCTTCCTCTTTATAGGGGCGCAGTCTCTCCGTTTTATTTTATGTAATCGCACCGACCAGAAGATCACTTTGATTCCGAATGGCCGATAAGATGGCTCTGACTGCGGGAAGAAGGATTTGAGCTTCCTGCTCACTGCACTGGGCGATCAGCAAACCCAGTTGCTCCACAGTGGGCGCATCACAGTTTTGCTCTGGGTAAAAAGTCTCCCGCGGGTCAATTTCAAGGGCACGGATCAACGCATAGAGCGCCACCATTTTGGGGTTGTCTTCATGGTTTTCGATATGCATAACCGTTCGGACTTCAATATCTGCCATATCAGCTACTTTGCGTTGGGAAAGCCCCTTGCTTTTTCGGGCTTTCTTAATGGTATCGCCAAGAGGGCGGGAAAATTCATACATTGTATGTCACCTCAAAGGTATTTTACAATATACCATCTTTGAGTGAAATTCATTGTATAGCCATTAAATGATACATTACAAAGCACCATTCTTGAAGTGTGGTGGTTCATTAGAATGAACCACGCAGATATATCAGAATTTTATTGCAACAAATTTGACTTATAAATACTAACTCATTCCTGCTGTTGTTTGGCGCACCATTTGATCACGGTGGCTCATCCCTTATGACAGCTAATTGAATATCGAACAGCTTTCCAATGAGCAGGACAGTTGCAATCTGGAATGGAGACCAATTTTCCAGGACTGCGGGGTGGAGTATACTGCCATTTTTAGCTGTTCTCAGAAAACACCTCCATTCTCCGAAACGAATGGAGGTGTTTTTGTGGGCAAGCACTGCTGGTATTATGCCCGCTTTCCATAATCTCCAAATCTTGGAAATCAGACAATTTGAAACGGCTATCCGTTCTGAAACTCACAAATGAAATGGAGATTTATGCTATGCATTACAACGCGCTTAATACCGGGAAAAGGATTCAGAAACTCCGTAAGGATAAAGGACTTACACAGGAACAGTTAGCTGAAAGGCTGAACCTCAGCACAGTCCATATGGCCAAGATTGAGACTGGACAGCGCAGTTGCTCTTTGGATGTCCTGACCGAGTTTGCGATGTTTTTTAACGCCAGCTTGGATTATCTGGTACTTGGAAAAATCACGGAAAAAGAACTGCGGGGAGAGCTTGAAGTTGCTATCCACACTCTGGAGAGCCTACGGGATAGTCTTTAACTGATACAAAGAGTATCAGCGAGTGGTACTCCTGCGCCATAAGAATACCGCCCGTTTTCCACTAAACTTAAACCATCAGCCGGGGCGACCCGCTGATGTGGACTTTGAAAACTGAATATGCAGTCATCAGGAAGTCTTGGAGACAAGACCACGTTACTGTCTGGAATAGCCTGCACAGCGGAGCGCCACGATCCCCGGTTCCGGGAGGAGCGATCCATCCGACTGAAAATGCCAAGTTGCTCTTGGTTTGGCGATGACAACGGACAGCGATCATGATACTTCCGTAACTCGCGGCCCGGCCACAAAGAAGGCGGGGAGGTTAGACGCCTATGAGAGCGCTTCGCAAGCTGACGAGCCTGATGATTCCCGTGATTCCGGGGTGTCGGGGACAAATAGGGATCAAAAACACGCTTTATGAAATTTGAGGGGCGGTCTGGAGACGGCATTTGCCGCGCTGGGTCGCTCCTTTACATACCAGTAGAAGGAGGTATCCATATGGACCGTAATTTTCACGATTTCCACCGCGGCGAGGTCTACTACGCCGACCTGGACCCAGTAATCGGCCACGAGCAGGGCGGCATCCGCCCAGTGCTGGTCATCCAGAACGACACGGGCAATTACCACTCTCCGACCATCATTGTGATCGCCGTGACCAGAAGGACCTTTAAGAAACCCAAGCAGCCGACCCATGTGGTGCTGGATGATGCCCAGGGGCTTGCGCCGTCCCTGTTTATGTCGGAGGTCGTCCGCACCATCGACAAGCGGCGGGTGCAGAGTTATGTGGGCAGACTCACCAAAGAGCAGATGAGGCGGGTCAACGCCGCCCTCTTGGTGAGTGTCGGGCTTGATAAGGACTACGCGCCCATTACGGGAACGGAGGTGTCCTGATGGACAGGCTCATCATCGACCCGGAGTTCCGGGACAAGATACCGCCGCTGACGGAGGACGAGTTCTCCCTTTTGGAGGAGAATATCCTGTCTGACGGGGCGGTCTTTTCACCGCTCATCGTCTGGGACGGCACGATCCTGGACGGCCACAACCGCTATGAGATCATCCAGAAGCACCCGGAGCTGACCTACGCAGTCCACAGGCTGTCTTTCGCCAACCGCTATGAAGCACTTTCGTGGATATGCAAGAACCAACTCGGCAGGCGAAACCTGACGCCCCAGCAGAAGAAATACCTGATCGGGCAGAGGTATGAAGCGGAGAAGATGGCGCATGGCGGTGAACGGGTAGCAACGGTTCAAAATGAACCGTTGCCCTCCTCCCACAAAACCCGCGCTCAGATAGCGAATGATACCAGCACCAGCGAGTTATGTCATGCGGGCTGGCTGGTATGCCCAGGGTGTGGATGCCGCCGAAGAAGCCCTTCCCGGCATCAAACAGGAGATACTCACAGGCGCGATTAAGCCCACAGAGACAGCGGTAGCCGCTGTTGCCAGGGCTGGTCCGGAGGAGCGCCCCAAACTTGCCGCCGCACTGAAAAAGCCTAGGGAAAGCGGAAAGTCCGCATCCGAGAAGCCCCAGCCCATTTATCACAAATCCGCACCGGCAAGCCCCAGGCAATCCACGCTGAAGCAGATACGGGAAATATCGGCAGAAATGGAACACCCCAAGGAGCTGGTCGCAGAGGTTCCATACTCCGCTCTATCGAAGCGGAGATTGTCTCGTTCACCGAGCTATGTGACCACTTCTTCCAAGAGTACCCAAGGCTCTTATCGGATGGCCGCTATAAGCAGGAGGTCATCCGTATCATGCAGACAATGAAACAGTATATCTCAAAGATCGAGGGAGGATACACAGAATGAACACGAAAAATCTCTTTTGCCGGGAAATCGTGCTGGACAGCCGGGAGCTGGTGATCCCCCGCACTACTTACCAGCGCACCTTGAACGAGGACCGGGTCCGCAGGATCGCCGCCGAGTTCGATGAGCGCATCGCCAACGAGCCGAAGGTCAGCAGCCGGGGCGGGCGCTACTATGTCTTTGACGGCCAGCATACCATCGCCGCCCGGAAGTTCCTGAACGGCGGGAAGGACCTGCCCATCCGCTGCAAGGTGTTCTACGGCCTGACCGAGAGCGATGAGGCGCTGCTGTTCGCCCAGCAGACGGGAGCCTCCGCCAGCCTGACCGCCGGGGCGAGGTTCCGGGCGCTCATTTTCGGCGGGGATGAGGACGCTATGGCGTTCCTGAAAGCAACGGAGGCCGTGGGCCTCTGCGTGGACTATAAACAGACCAGGGGCGCGAAGCGGCTGGCCTGCATCAGTACCGCTTTCGGCCTGTTCCAGAAGGTCGGGGATGGGGTGTACCGGGAGGCGATGCAGGCCATCGTGGACGCCTGGAAGGGCGACCCGGACTCTCTCCGGGCGGAGACGGTGCAGGGCGTGGTGGAGTTCGTGGACCTCTACCGTGGGGAGTACAGCCGCAAACGGCTGGTGACGCGACTGCGCCAGATGTACCCGGTGGTGATCTTCCGGGAGGGCCGGGCCATGACGAGCCTGCCGGGGTACAAGCGGTATCTCTACCAGGTGTACCGCATCTACAACGGCTCCAGCGCAAAGACCGCCCTGCCCATGAAGTTCTGAGACAGTTGACGGGAGCGTCTGCCCTCCGGGGCGGGCGCTCTCTGCTATTCCACAAGGAGGTGGACTTTTGAAGATCGGGCTTATTGATGTGGACAGCCATCGGTGGCCGAACCTGTGCCTGATGAAGCTGTCCGCCTGCCACAAGGCCCAGGGGGACGATGTGGAGTGGTGGATGCCGGAGGGACGGTACGACCTCGTTTACAAGAGCCGGGTGTTCACGGACACCTACTCCAAGGACAGGATCACCGTCACCAACGCCGACAAGCTGGTCTGCGGTGGCACCGGCTACGGTCCGGGGCCGAACCTGCCGGACGCCGTGGAGCATACCCGCCCTGACTACGGCCTCTATCCGCAGTTCCCGGATACGGCCTACGGTTTTTTGACAAGGGGCTGCCCGAACCGCTGCGGCTTCTGCGTGGTGTCCGGGAAGGAGGGCGCAGAGAGCGTCCATGTGGCCGACCTCTCCGAGTTCTGGGACGGGCAGAAGGAGATCAAACTGATGGACGCCAACCTGCTGGCCTGCCCCGACCATGAGCGGCTGATCGGGCAGCTTGCCGAAAGCCGCGCCCTGGTGGACTTCTCCCAGGGGCTGGACATCCGCCTCATCACGCCGGACAACGCGGCGCTCCTGAACAGGGTCCGCACGAAAACCATCCATTTCGCATGGGATAACCCCAATGTTGACCTGACCGGCTGTTTCCAGCGGTTCTCCGAATTGTCCAAGATCAGGGACTTCCGCCGCAAGCGGGTCTATGTGCTGACGAACTACAACAGCACCCACGAGCAGGACCTTTACCGGGTGGACACCCTGCGCCGCATGGGGTACGACCCCTATGTGATGGTCTATGAGCGGCCAACGGCGCCGCCCGTCACAAGGCATCTCCAGCGGTGGGTGAACAACAAGCGGATATTCCGCACCGTGGAGCGTTTCGCGGACTATGAGCCGGTGAAGAAGCTGGGTGGTGACAGATAGGGCGGCCTGCTCCATATCGGGGCAGATCGTTGTCATTTTCGGGCCTGTCCCTCCCATAAGATGTTGAAAGGCTGAAAAGTTCTTTCAGGGAACTGGAGGTGTTGCCATGACAGAGGCGATGAAGAATATCGACCTCCGCAAGGTGGATAAGGCGGCGCTCCGCGACCGCAGTACGGTCCATATCGACCCGGAGGCTCCCACCGAGGAGCGCATCCGGGCGTGGATCGAGCAGCTCGGCAATCCCTATGTCTATCTGGACGGCGGGGTGGTGGTGAAGCTGAGCTTCGCGGACAGGGGCGAGACCATTGAGGAGCGTATCAACTCCCTCTACCTTGCCGGGGCCTGACATCCTTAACAAACAGGCGGCCCGGCGCTACAATATGCCTGGGTCAAAAAAGGGACAGCATCACAAGGCCAGCGGCTTTGTATTCCGTTCCCATACGGGACAGGGCCTTCGGTTTTCTGAAACACAGACGACAAGGAGGTTCAAAATGTCCAACAAAATCTATAAGACCGGCATCTATGCCCGGTTATCCAGAGAGGATGCTGACCGGCTGGAGTCCAACAGCATCCAAAGCCAGCGGGCCATCTGTCTGGCTTACATAGAGGGCCACGACGACCTTGAGCTGGTGGACACCTACATCGACGATGGTGAGACCGGCAGCAACACGGACCGTCCCGGCTTTCAGAGGATGATCCAGGATATGCGTTCCGGGCGCATCGACTGCGCCGTCAGCAAGGACCTGAGCAGGTTCTCACGGAACTATATCGATGCCGGGAACTACCTGGAGAAGATATTCCCGGCGATGGGCATCCGCTATATCGCCATCAACGACAACTACGACAGCATGGCGCCCGGGAGCAGCACCGATGTCATCACCCTTCCTTTCAAGAACCTGGTAAATGACATCTACTGCCGGGACATATCCATCAAGATACGCACCAGCCTGGAGGTCAAGCGCAAGAAGGGCGAGTATGTGGGCAGCTTCGTCCCCTTCGGGTATCGGAAAGCCCCGCAGGACAAGAACCGCCTGCTGGTGGACGATGACGCCGCAGAGGTCGTGTCCATGATCTTCGGGATGTATAAGGACGGTTTCCCCATCCTGAAAATTGCCCGGAGGCTCAACACCAGCGGCATCCCCACGCCGATGGAGTACAAACGGATGCAGGGCGTCCGCTTTGAGACAGCTTTCCGCACAAAGGAACGGCCGGAGTGGGAGTATGTGACCGTGAAGCGGATACTCTCAACATCGTCTACACCGGGGTACTCATCCAGGGCGGCGGGGGACGCCGAACCACAAGGTACGGGTGACGCGCCCCAAGGATGAGGCGGACTGGGTGCGGATAGAGAACGCCCATGAGCCGATCATCTCCTGCACCGACTTCGAGGCGGTGGCGGAGCTGATGCGCCGGGATATGCGCTGTGCCGGGGACAGCGACAAGCACGACCTGTTCTCCGGCTACCTGTTCTGCGGGGACTGCGAGGGGCCATGATCCGCAAGACCCATAAGGCAAAGGGCAAGGCGTATGTCTACTACAACTGCGGCAACAACAAGCGCACCCACCAGTGCAGCCCCCACTCCTTCAGCGAGGCGAAGCTGGCGGACATCGTGTTCCACGCCATCCACGACCAGATTGAGGTAGTGCTTCACCTGGATAAGGTGCTGTGCTTCATCGACAGCCTCCCCCAGCGGGACCGCAGGGTGTTCAGCTATGAGGCGCAGATGACCCGTCTGGAGGAGGAGATACAGCGGTACAAAAGCTGGAGCTGGGCCTCTATGAGAACTTCGTGGAGGGCATCATCAACAAGGCGGAGTACACCGACTTCCGGGAGAACTACCGGGGGCTGATCGAGGAGAAGCAGGAGGCTTTGAAGCGGCTGAAACGGGAACAGGAGGACGCCGCCGCGATGGGCAGCCAGAACCGGGCATGGGTACAGGTCTTTGCACAGTATGAGAACGTGCAGGAGCTTGACCGCCGCCTCCTGCTGGCTCTGGTGGACAGGATACTCATCTATGAGGACAAAAAGGTGGAGATTGTCTTTCGGTATCGGGATGAGTTCGCCAGGGCGATGGAGGCAGCGAAAAACTACAAGGACTGTCCGCTTCCGGCAGTGGGCTGAGAGGGAGAGAGAAAATGGCACGAAAGAGCAGAAAAGCACAGGCCCAGCCTGTGGCAGAAGTCAAAAAGGAGGCAGCGGCGCTCCCCACCGCCATCTATGCCCGCCTGTCGGTGGAGAACAGCGGCAAGGACGATGACGGGAACTCCCTGCAAAACCAGATCGCCGTCTGCGAGGACTATCTGGACGGATGCCCCCACCTCCGGCTCACGGAGGTCTACTCGGACAACGGCAGGACGGGGACCGTGTTCGACCGTCCGGCGTGGAACCGCCTGATGGACGATGTGCGGACGGGGAAGATACAGTGCATCGTGGTCCGCGATCTCAGCAGGTTCGGGCGCGACTATGTGGAGACCGGCAGTTATCTGGAGAAGATTTTCCCGGCGCTGGGGACACGGTTCATCTCCGTGAAGGAGAACTTCGACAACTTCACCTGCGGCAACGCGATGGAGTCCCTGTCGGTGAGCCTGCAAAACCTGGTGAACGCCATGTACTCGCGGGACATCTCCAAGAAGGTCTCCACGGCGCTCCGGGCGCAGATGGAGACGGGGAGGTTCCGCAACCGCAACCTCCCCTACGGCTACCTCTGGAACGGGGATAAGACCGCCTATGTGGTGGATGAAGAAGCCGCCGCTGTTGTCCGGCAGATATTTGAGTGGAAACGGCAGGAGGTATCGGTCTACACCATCGTTGAGCGGTTGAAAGCCGGGGACATCGAAGCCCGGAGCGCCACAAGCGCAGGGCCGGCACCGGAACGGCGACAACATCCAGGGTGAAGGCTGGTGTCCCTCCACCATCCGGGGCATCCTGCAAAACCGGGCGTATATCGGAGAGATGATCTGCGGGAAGTCCGAGACGGCGCTCTACAAGGGGCTGAAAAAGCACGTCACCGAAACGGACAAGTGGATCGTAGTCCCTGACGCACACCCGCCCATCGTATCTATTTCGGACTTTGAGGCGGTGGAGCGGCAGATGCGGGAGGACAGCGCCCACCGGGAGACCGCTATGGAGTGGTCGGCGGACATCCGGGCGGGCATGATCGACCTCTTTGCCGGGAAGATATTCTGCGACGACTGCGGAAAGCGGATGTACTACAAGCGGCAGCGTATCCAGTGCAAGGGCGTTGTGTTCCGTGGGGTCTACGATTGCAGCACCCACTTGAGGCGGGGGCATGGGACCTGCTTCAAACACGCCATGCGGCAGGACGCACTCAATGAAAAGGTGTTCAACGCCATCCGGGACCAGCTTCAGGTGGCGCTGGACTATGAGAAGCTCCTGCTTGCCATGCGGGGCGGCTCCGGCGAGGCCAGCGTCCGGGAGAAGCACAAGGCGGCGGTGGCGAGCGTAAAGCTCCGGCTGAACGCCCTGAAAAAGAAACGGGCGGGGCTGTATGAGAGCTATGTCGAGGGCATCCTGAACGAGGAGGAATACGCCTTTGCCAAACAGACCTATGAGGAGCAGTACGAAGCCCTGAACCGGCTTTTGGACGAGGCCGTGGAGCGCCGGGAGCGGTTCCTGGCGTCCATCTCCCCAGACAACAAATGGCTCACCATGATGCGGGGCGCTGCCGGGATGACAGGATTGACGCAGGAGCTTGTGGACGCGATAATCGAGAAGGTGCTTGTCTACGGCGGGGGCCGTATCGAGGTCGTGTTCAACTACAACGATGTATTTTACGCCATGCTGGAGTGCGTGGAGCAGATAAAGGAGGCGGGCGGCGATGACTGACTACCGGGTGGGCATTTATATCCGCCTTTCCCTGGCGGACGGGGACGGGAAGGCCGAGAGCGACAGCATCGGCAACCAGCGGGAGCTGATCCATCAGTTTTTAGACCGCCATCCCCAACTGAAAAATGCGCCCCGGACGGAGTTCGTGGACGATGGGTACACCGGGACCAACACGGATCGCCCGCAGTTCCAGGCGCTGATGAAGGAGCTTCGCGCCGGGGCCATCAATGTGATGGTGACGAAGGATTTTTCCAGATGCCACCGGGACTATACCCAGATGGGCAACTATCTGGAGTGCGTCTTTCCCTTCCTCGGCGTCCGCTATCTCTCCGTCAATGACAGCTATGACAGCGATGATTACAAGGGCATGACCTCCGGCATGGATGTGGTCCTGCGGAACATCATCTATGAGGCGTACAGCAAGGACCTGTCCGTCAAGACCACCACGGCGAGATCATCATGATGAAGCAGGGGCAAATACATAGGCAGCTTCGCTCCCTATGGCTTTCAGTTCCATCCCACGGTCCGGAACAAGCTGGTGATAGACGGGGACTCGGCGGCGGTGGTGCGGCGTATCTTCGATATGACCTTGCAGGGGATGGGCAGCACCGCCATCGCCCGCAGGCTGAACAGCGAGGGCGTCCTGACCCCCGGCGCCTACTTCCGGCTGAAAAATCCGGGGAGCGGACGGTTCCGCAAAGCCTCCGAAAAGAACGGCTGGACGGCGGCCTCGGTGCTGAACATCCTCCACCAGTATGAGTACACCGGGGCGCTGGTGGGGCGCAAGCGGTACAAGGCCAGCCTCCATGAAAAGCGGACCGTCCCGCAGGATAAGTCCGACTGGATCATCTATGAGGGGGCGCATGACGCCATCATCAGCAGGGCGGACTTTGACCGGGTGCAGGAGATCATCCGGCAGAGGCCGAGGCGGGCAAAGGGGATACCACAGGAGTATCCGCTGAAAGGGCTTCTCAAATGCGGCAACTGCCATAGGACACTGAGCCGTATCCACAGTTCTGCCGGATACTACTACCGATGCACAAAGAGTAAGGCGGATGAGAACAGCGATTGCCCGAAGGGAAAGCTGTTCTCCGAGAAGGAGATCGAGGGCATCATCTTCCGGGCGGTCATGCAGATGCTGGCGATGTGTCAGGAGCGGAAAAAGCAGAAGTCCTCCCTGATGCTGACCCGCAAGGAGCGTATCGCCGCCTGTGTTGCGGAGCTTCAAAAGCTGGAACAGCAGCAGGAACGGTACAGGCAGGAGAAGTTCCGGGCCTACGAGGATTACAGCGGCGGGGCGCTGGCAAAGGACGCCTACCTGAGACAGCGGGCGGACATTGACGGCAAACTCGCCGCCGCCAAAGCCGAACAGGAGGCGCAGGAACAGATTTTGTCTGAACTGGAGCATCTGGCCTTTCAGGATAAGGCGCAGGAGGATGATGTGTTCACTTCCTTTGCCGGGGCTACGGAACTGACGGCGGAGCTGGCGCAGACATTCATTAAGGAAGTGCTGGTATCCTCTCCCACCGAGATCGAGATCGTCTGGAAGTTCCGGGATGTGTTTGGAGGCCATTCTGATACCAAAGAGGAGGAAGGACATAATGGATAAACCGAGAAATGTTGCGGTCTATATGCGGGTCGCAAGAGCGCCCAGGGTGTGGATATACTGCCGGGTGGCAGCGCCGGACGCCTTTGCGCTGAGGACCCAGCAGGAAGAACTTATGGCCTTTGCCAAGGAAAATCACTATGAGGTCATGGGCTGCACCGCCAAACAGGAAACCGGCACAACAATGGTCCGCTCTGGGCTGGCGGAGATCACCAATGCCGCCCTCCGGGGTGAGATGGATATTCTGCTTGTCCTGAACGCCACAAGGCTGGGGCGCGACATCTGGAGAACGCTCGAATATGTTGGCTGGCTGGGAGAACATAATGTGGAGGTCGTCTGCCTGAACGGTGAGCTTTCCAACCGGGAAGTGGGGCGACTCCTGCGGACAAAGCAGGCTATGCAGGGCGGGGCAATTTGACAAGTGAGTTTCCCCTTTCGCATGAAGCGGATGCCGGAGGCGGTCTTTCAGAAGAAGGACCAACAATCACCTCCGGCATCCGTAAAAAATTTGGTGTTTAGTTGACACAAGGAGACCTGTCCCGTTTCGGGCGGGAACATGTGATGATGGACTACTATCTGGAATTTCTGTTCCCGGAAAAACGGGTGCGCTACATCGCCGTTGCGGAGAATGAGGACACAGAGAAAGGGCTTTCCGATTTTGTCCCGTTCAAAAACCTGTTCAATGAATGGTTTGCGAAAGATACAAGCCGCAAGGTAAAGGCCGCTTTCAAAGCAAAGTTTGCCACAGGACAGCGTATCGGCGCCTATGCTCCCATCGGGTACAGGAAACACCCGGAAATCAAAAACAAGCTGATAATCGACGAGGAAACCCGCTGGATAGTGGAGAAGATTTTTGACCTTGCTATTCATGGCAGAGGGGCGGCCAGTATCACAAGAATACTGATTGCGGAAAAGGTTCCCACACCGGGATTTATCAACTTCCAGCGTGACGGGACTTTTGCAAACATCTATGCGGGTGCGCCGGAGGAAAAAAGCTACGCATGGACGATAGCCCAGGTCAAGAGCATTATGAAAGACGAAACCTATATCGGCCATACCATTCATTACCGGGAAACGAACATTTCCTTTAAGAACAAGCGGAGGGTACGCAAGCCCCAAAGTGAATGGGTGCGGGTGGAGAACACGCAGGAGCCGATTATCAGCGAGCAGGTTTTCCGGCAGGTACAGGAGCAGATAGCAAACCGCCGCAGGAAGTGCAAGGATGGTACAACGCAGATTTTTTCCGGATTGGTAAAATGTGCGGATTGCGGCTGGTCGCTGTCCTATGGGGAGAACAGGCAGAACAGCAAGCCTTACGGCCATTATCATTGTAGCAAGTACGGGCAGGGCACACGCCAATGCTCCATGCACTATATCCGTTATGATGTGCTTTATGCCTATGTCCTCTCCCGTCTGCAATACTGGTCGGGGCTGGTACAGCATGATGAAGAACGGCTCTTGAAGCAGCTGTTAAATGCCACTGATAAGGGACAGGCTGCCGCAAGAAAGAAGCAGGCCGCAGAACTGAAAAAGGCAGAGAAGCGAAAAGCCGAAGTCGATACTTTGTTTGCCCGGATGTATGAGGACTGGGCGGCGGGGCGTATCACGGAATACAACTTCTCTATGCTGTCCGGGAAGTATCAAAGCGAACAGGCTGAACTGGACGAAAAGATTGAACAGCTTCAATCCGCTATCGCCACTGAAAGCCAGAACGCCGCAGACGCAGAAAAATGGATTGCCTTGATGAAAGAGTGCGTCAATCCAACAGAACTGACCGCCGAACTTTTGAATACGCTGATTGAAAAAATCGTTGTCCATGAAGCGGTCAAAGGTGAGGACGGAAGCCGGGAACAGGAGGTAGAAATCTTCTACCGCTTTATCGGCAAAATTGATTGAATGATACCAATATCTTTAACTATGTGATACCGGCCTGGGCTGCCCCGATGTGTCGCTTCTCGGCGCACTCTCCTCGGTCCTCGGTGTAAATATTGAAAAGATACTGGAGGGGGAACTGGAACCTAACAGTGAAGACGGAGGAAATATGAAACGGATTAAATTTTATATCTGCCCTGACTGCGGCAATATTCTGACGGCCACAGGGGACGCCGAGGTTTCCTGCTGCGGAAGGAAGCTGATGCCGCAGACGCCGAAAAGGGCGGAGGGGGAACACAGGCTGAATGTGGAGGAGATGGACGGCGAGTACTACATCACCTTCACACATAAGATGGAGAAAGGACATTACCTGAATTTTATAGCTTATGTCAATTATAACAGTGTCCATCTGATACGTCTTTATCCGGAGCAGAGCGGTGAGGCAAGATTCCCGGGAATGCGCGGCGGAAAGTTTTACTTCGGGTGCAGCCGTGACGGGCTTTGGGTGCAGTAGAGGAGTACAGTTCGGCGCGGAGCACAGTTTGCAGCGGAGTACAATGCGCCGCGGAGTACAGTCGCGACCAGAGTATAGTTCAGCGGTGGCATACAGTGAAATAACGGCATACAGAGAAAGAACCCCCCGGGGAGCAGGTGATTGCCCTTTTGGGGGTCTCTTTTATTTTCTGCTGCCGGTCTATGCAGCGGCAAACTTCCTTCATGTCCTTTATGACTTGACGGCTGGAGAGTAACAGTTCAGCCAGGTTGTATTCCGCGAGGTGTTTTCGCTGTTTTTGCGAAAATCCCGAGTTATGCGGCGCGAAACGGCGCTTTTAGCCGTTTCTGTGCATCATTTGTTGCAGTTTAGCCAAAGGCTGAACTGTAACACTGGAGACAATCAGCGTACGGGATATGGTTTTTATATAGCCGGGGATGTGATATAATTCAAAATATACTTTCCGGCATATGCAGGAAGAACGGTCAGAGAAATAATTGGGGTAGAGGATAATAAAAACAAACGTAAACAATAAAGAAAACAACAAATAAAAACAATAAAGAAAACAAAAACAATAATAACCAGGGAGGAAAAACAGTTGAGATCAAGGAAACCATATCCGATTTTGTCGCTGACAGACGATGAAAAGAGGAAAATAATTGATGAAATAAGAGCTTTTTACCTTGATGTGAGAGGGGAAGAGATAGGAATTATCCAGGAGCAGCAGATACTTGATTTATTCATGGAAACATTGGCGCCGATAATTTACAATCAGGCGCTGGATGACGCATTCAAGTGGTACAAAGCGATGAGTGAAAATCTGGAATCGGATTATTACAGTCTGTATAAAGATGTATAAAATCATATAAAACGGCTTTAATTTAAATTTAAAATAATAGAATGAGCAGATATAGGGAACAGAGGTGGAAAATCGTTGACTGGGGAGAAGAATAAAAGAGAAGGCGGGAGGCACAAAAGGCGTCCCTCGAGAGTCACAGATACAATACTTGTCGTTGTGGTACTTCTCTGCGGCATACTGCTGGCAGGCAATATACTGAAGGAGACGGCACAGCGGAAAAGGGAAGAGGAGATACGGAAGATTGCGGTTCAGGAAGAAGCGCCGGCAGGGGCTTTGAGGGATGGGGAAACGCAAAGCCTGCCTGACATGGAACCGGAGGAACCGGCGGAGTACCATTCTCCTGTGGATTTTGAGAGTCTCAGGGCGGTGAATCCAGATATAGTGGCATGGATTGAAATACCGGGAACCGATATCAGCTACCCGGTTGTACAGGCAGATGATAACGAAACTTATCTGAAACGGGATTTTGAGGGAAATAAGAGCGCAGCCGGAACGATTTTCCTGGACTGCGACAGCCAGCTGATTTGATGGGGCTGCATTCCATTCTTTACGGGCATCATATGAAGAATCAGACGATGTTTGCGCAGATTGTAAAATTTAAGGACGAAAGCTTTTTCAGGGAAAACAGAGAAGTCATTCTCTATCTGCCGGAATCGGAGCTGCATTTGCGGACCATTGCCGCTGTGTACGGGGATGCGGACGGGGAGAAACGCAGGACGGAATTTTCTTCCCGGGAACGGTTTAACCGGTATGTGGATGAGATGACGAAAAACTGCGTGAGCTGCCGGAGGGGATGTGGGGCTGTATTCGTTTGTCACATGCAGCTATGAATTTAACGATGCCAGAACCATTCTCTATGCGGTAAGAGAGCAGGAAGGGGAAAACGGCGCGGCGGACGGTAAAATTGAATAAATTCGGGTGAAATACGGACAGACATAGAAAAACACAGGTAAATATTAAGTTTTTTGTAAATGTTATCCGTTTACAAGCCCAATTCGTTTGTGATATATTACCTATAGTGCCGAAGTCTGCCCATTTCTGGTAACAGCTCATGCTGTCCGAACTGTTACCGTTTCCGGGACCGGTGTTATGTTGGGATTGTCCCGGATTATACATAAGCAGAAAATAAAAAGTACGAGGAGAAGACAATGAAAGGTATCGTTCTGGCAGGCGGTTCAGGAACCCGCCTGTATCCGCTTACAAAAGTAACTTCCAAGCAGTTATTACCGATTTACGACAAGCCGATGATATATTATCCGCTTTCCGTCCTGATGAATGCGGGGATTCGTGATATTCTGATTATTTCCACACCGGAGGATACGCCCCGGTTTGAGGAACTGTTTGGCGACGGCCGGCAGTTTGGAATCAATTTAAGCTATGCGGTACAGCCAAGTCCGGACGGTCTGGCCCAGGCCTTTATTATAGGAGAAGAGTTTATTGGGGACGATTCCGTGGCTATGATTCTGGGAGACAACATTTTCCAGGGACAGGGACTCAGGAAAAGGCTCCGCGCCGCCCCAAGGAGAATGGAGCTGACTGTGTTCGGATATTATGTTGACGATCCGGAGCGGTTTGGCATCGTGGAATTCGATGAGACGGGCAAGGCTGTCTCGATTGAAGAGAAACCGGAGAAGCCGAAGTCCAATTACTGCGTAACCGGCCTTTATTTTTATGACAACCGGGTGGTGGAGTATGCAAAGAACCTGAAGCCTTCTGCCAGAGGCGAGCTGGAGATTACGGATTTGAACCGGATCTATCTCGAGAACGGAGAGCTGGATGTAATACTGATGGGACAGGGCTTTACCTGGCTGGATACGGGAACCCATGAGTCGCTTGTGGAGGCCACTAATTTTGTGAAAACTGTAGAGACGCACCAGCACAGAAAAATTGCCTGCCTGGAGGAGATTGCCTATTTAAACGGCTGGATCAGCGAGGATGAAGTGCTGGCTGCTTACGAAGTATACAAGAAAAACCAATACGGCAAATATTTGAAAGATGTTCTGGACGGAAAATATGTGGATAAGCTCCAGGATAAATAGGGATAATCAGCAGAGAGACAAGAGGAGAAGCATACAATGAAAATCATCGTAACAGGAGGAGCCGGTTTCATCGGCGGGAATTTTGTACATCATATGGTAAATAAATATCCGGAGTATCAGATTATCAATCTGGATCTGCTCACCTATGCAGGGAACCTGGAGACGCTTAAACCGGTGGAGGATAAACCGAATTATAAATTTGTCAAGGGGGATATTGCGGACAGAAAGTTCATCTTCGAACTTTTCGAAAATGAGAAGCCGGATATGGTGGTAAATTTTGCGGCTGAGAGCCATGTAGACCGCTCCATCACGGATCCGGAGGCCTTTGTGAGGACGAATGTAATCGGTACGACCACGCTGTTAGACGCGTGCAGGGAATACGGCATTCAGAGATATCATCAGGTATCCACCGACGAGGTTTACGGGGATCTGCCCCTCGACAGGCCGGACTTATTCTTTACGGAGGAGACGCCGCTCCATACTTCGAGCCCATATTCCTCCTCGAAGGCAAGCGCCGATCTGTTTGTGCTTGCGTACCACAGGACCTACGGACTGCCTGTGACGGTGTCCAGATGCTCCAACAACTACGGTCCGTATCATTTCCCGGAGAAGTTGATTCCGCTTATGATCAGCCGGGCCCTGGCGGATGAGGAACTGCCGGTTTACGGAGACGGAGCCAATGTACGCGACTGGCTGCACGTATCGGATCACTGCGAGGCCATCGACCTGATCATCCACAAGGGCCGTGTGGGCGAGGTGTATAATATCGGTGGCCATAACGAGAGAACGAACCTGGAAGTGGTCAAGACGATTTTAAAGGCGCTTGACAAGCCGGAGAGCTTAATCCGCTACGTCAAGGACCGGCCGGGCCATGATCTGCGCTATGCCATTGATCCGACTAAAATAGAGACGGAAATCGGATGGGAGCCGAAGTATAATTTTGATACGGGAATCAAACAGACAATTGAGTGGTATCTGGAGAACCAGGACTGGTGGAAACATATTATCAGCGGCGAGTACAGCTCGTATTTTGATAAGATGTACGGAGACAGGTTATAACAGGAGAGTGCGATGAAAGTTTTAGTGACGGGAGTAAAAGGCCAGCTGGGATATGATGTGATGAACGAACTGGCAAACGCGGGATTGAGGGTATCGGCGTGGACGTGGAGATGGATATCACGGATAAAGACGCATGCCGCCGCGTAATTACGGAAGCGGGACCAGATGCCGTTATCCATTGTGCTGCATATACTGCAGTAGATGCAGCAGAACAGAATATGGAATTATGCAGGAAGGTCAATGCAGACGGGACACGCAACATAGCTGAAGTCTGCCGCGATCTTGACATCAGCCTGATGTACATCAGCACAGATTATGTGTTTAACGGGACGGGAGAACGTCCATGGGAGCCGGATGACGTAAGGGAGCCTCTGAATGCTTACGGACAGGCAAAATATGAGGGGGAGCTTGCGATTGAGGAACTTCTCGATAAATATTTCATTGTCAGGATTGCATGGGTGTTCGGCGTCAACGGGAAGAATTTTATCAAGACTATGCTGCGCCTGGGCAGGGAACACGGCGCTGTTTCGGTCGTGGATGATCAAATCGGTTCTCCGACCTATACTTACGACCTGGCCAGATTATTAGTGGATATGATTCAGACGGATAAATACGGCCGATATCATGCCACCATGAAGGACTCTGCAGCTGGTACGAATTCGCTGTGGAGATCTTTAAAAAGGCGGGTATGGAAGACGTGAAGGTGACGCCTGTGGATACAGAGGAATATACAAGCCGGTATCCGGGCCAGGCCAAACGGCCGATGAACAGCCGGATCAGCAAGGATAAGCTGGAGGAGAACGGCTTTGAGCGTCTTCCGTCATGGCAGGACGCCCTGGAGCGGTATCTGAAGGAGATAACATTTTAAATAAGAACACAGGAATCCGACATGGAATTTCATAATTCAATTTAGCTGCAGACAGGACAGGAAAAGAGACAAATCAAGGAGGACATCCACAGATGGGAAAATATTTTGGCACAGACGGCTTCCGCGGTGAAGCGAATGTGAACCTGACAGTTGAAGATGCGTTTAAAGTAGGCCGCTTTTTAGGCTGGTATTACGGACAGAAAGCACAGGACAGCCGGTGCCGTGTGGTAATCGGCAAAGACACAAGAAGAAGCAGCTATATGTTTGAGTACTCACTCGTTGCAGGACTGACCGCCTCCGGCGCCGATGTCTATCTGCTTCATGTAACGACTACGCCGAGTGTCTCCTATGTGGTCAGGACAGAAGAATTCAACTGCGGTATCATGATTTCCGCCAGCCATAACCCATATTACGATAACGGAATCAAGGTGATCAATGAGCGCGGAGAGAAACTGGAAGAAGAGGTAATCGAAAAGATAGAGGAATATCTGGATGGGACGACGGCGGAGATTCCGCTGGCAAAGCGTGATGCCATCGGCCGCACCGTTGATTTTGCGGCAGGCAGAAACCGCTATATCGGATATCTGATTTCAATTGCCACACGCTCCTTCAAAAATATGAGGGTGGGACTTGACTGCGCCAATGGAAGCGCCTTTGCCATCGCAAAGAACGTATTTGACGCCCTCGGTGCGGAGACGCATGTGATCAGCAATAATCCGGATGGTATCAACATCAACACAAACTGCGGATCCACTCATATCGGACAGCTTCAAAAGTACGTAAAGGAACATAAACTGGATGGATTTGCCTATGACGGTGATGCGGATCGCTGTCTGGCCGTGGATGAGAACGGAGAAGTGGTGGACGGTGACAAGATTATGTATATCTGCGGAAAGTACATGAAGGAGCAGGGCACGCTTGTCAATAATACGGTAGTCACAACGATTATGTCTAACTTCGGCCTTTACAAAGCCTTTGAAAGAGAAGGCATTAATTTTGAAAAGACAGCAGTTGGCGATAAGTATGTATATGAGAATATGGCTCAGAACGGCCATTGCCTCGGCGGTGAACAGTCCGGCCATATCATATTCAGCAAAATGCCACAACGGGTGACGGAATCCTGACTTCCCTGAAAGTGATGGAGGTTATCCTGGAGAAGAAGCAGACCCTCGGCAAGCTGGCTTCTGAGATTCAGATTTATCCTCAGGTACTTAAGAATGTCAAGGTTAAGAGTAAAGCTGAGGCTCAGGATGATGCCGATGTCCAGGCTGAAGTTCAGAAAGCTGCCGAGGCCCTGGGGGATACCGGGCGCATTTTACTTCGCCAGAGCGGTACGGAACCGGTAATCCGCGTCATGGTGGAGGCTCCTACAGATGAAATCTGTGAGAAATATGTAGATCAGGTGATTGACGTCATGAAGGCAAAGGTACATATTATTTAAAGTCAGGGAATTTAAATGTTACTGTCCTCAGAACTTATCTATTTAAAGGGTGGATGGGAACAGAAACGATCATATTTACGGCTGTCTGCCTGTGCAGACAGCCGCATAAATTTTCAGGCACAGCAGAGGGTGATGGATATGCGAGAGCAGCTTACGGAAAGTGATATCAAGAAAATCCGGGAAGAGATAGAATACAGGAAGCTGGTGGTCCGGAAAGAGGCTATCGAGGCCGTGAAGGAGGCCAGGCCCAGGGAGATCTCAGCGAAAATTTTGAATATTATGCGGCAAAGAAGGATAAAAACCGGAATGAGAGCCGGATCCGTTATCTGGAGAATATGATAAAAAACGCCAGGGTGGTATCGGACAAGTCCGGGTCGGATGAAGTCGGCATGAATGACACGGTGACACTTTATTTTGAGGATGATGACGAGGAAGAAGTATACCGCCTTGTGACCAGTATCAGAGGTAATTCCCTGAAAGGGCTTATCAGTATTGAATCACCTCTGGGAAAGGCGGTAAGAGGCCATAAGGAAGGGGACAGCGTATACGTCCGGCTCGGTGAAAATACGGGGTATTCCGTTGTCATAAAGAAAATTGAGAAGACCGGCGAGGACGATACGGACCGGATCAGGAGCTACTAAAGGTTCAGAAAATGTGATTGCCGATGCGGCTGTTTACCTTTCTGCATAAAATTGACAAGGATTTGACAATAATAATTTATAAATTTTTTAAATATAAAGAAAATTCCGAAAAAAATAAAGTGTGAATGCGATTTTGGTATGGGTTTGTAAAGTATCTGTAAAGTGTTATTGAAATTGCCGGATTCTGCCAATATAATGGATGAAAAGGTATAATTTTGTTACGGTTCACAAAGTGACAATATTCAATGCCAAACCAAGGGGAGGAAAAATTATGTATGCTATGTATTTTGTAGCGGTTGGTTCACTGGCAGCGCTTTTGTTTGCAGCATCTATGTTTGCCAAAGTGAAGAAACAGCCCGAAGGGAATTCTGAGATGATCCGGATTTCCACAGCTGTGCGTGAAGGTGCCAATGCTTATCTGAAGAGACAGTATAAGGGTATCGGTATCTTTTGCAGTTATGTTTGTAATTTTACTTGTTATGGCTTTCAGCGGTTTATTAGGCTTCTTTACACCGTTTGCGTTCCTGACGGGAGGCTTTTTCTCGGGCTTGTCCGGTTTCATCGGTATGCGTACCGCCACAATGGCAAACTGCCGGACGGCGGAGGGAGCATCTCACAGCCTGAACAGAGGACTGAAGGTTGCCTTTTCAGCCGGTTCCGTAATGGGCTTTACGGTTGTAGGCCTCGGACTTCTGGATATCACAATCTGGTATACAATCCTGAATGTTGTGTTTGGCTCACTGCCGGAGACAGAGCGTATCGCCCAGGTGACAACCAATATGCTGACATTTGGTATGGGCGCCTCCAGTATGGCGTTGTTTGCCCGTGTAGGCGGCGGTATCTTTACGAAAGCCGCTGACGTAGGTGCCGACCTTGTCGGTAAGGTTGAGGCGGGTATCCCGGAAGATGATCCGCGTAACCCGGCCGTTATCGCAGATAACGTAGGTGACAACGTAGGTGACGTTGCCGGTATGGGCGCCGATCTTTACGAGTCCTATGTTGGTTCCATTTTATCTACATTCGCACTGGCGGTAGCCGCCGGCCTGGGTGTAAAGGGCGTCGCAGTTCCGATGCTTTTAGCGGCAATGGGAGTTATTTTCTCCATTATCGGCACCTTCTTTGTAAGCACAAAGGAAGATGCATCCCAGAAGAGCCTGCTTCAGGCCCTGAGAAAAGGTACGAACATCAGCGCTGTTTTAATTATTATTGCAGCATTTGTTGCGGTTAAGATTCTTCTGCCGGATAATATGGGCGTATATGCGGCCATCATTTCCGGTCTTATTGCAGGTGTCCTGATCGGAGCCCTGACGGAATATTACACATCCGATTCCTATAAACCAACCCAGAACCTGGCTGCTTCCAGTGAGACAGGCTCTGCAACTGTTATTATCAGCGGTCTGTCACTGGGAATGCTTTCCACAGTGGCTCCGGTAATCATTGTAGGTATTTCTGTTCTTGTAAGTTATTTCTGTGCAGGCGGAGCTTCTGACTTTAACCTCGGACTTTACGGTGTAGGTGTTTCAGCTGTAGGTATGCTGTCCACACTGGGAATCACACTGGCCACCGACGCATACGGCCCAATTGCCGATAATGCGGGCGGTATCGCCGAGATGACACATATGCCTCACGAAGTAAGAGGCGTACGGATGCCCTCGATTCTCTGGGGAATACGACGGCGGCTACCGGTAAAGGCTTTGCCATCGGTTCCGCAGCCCTGACAGCCCTGGCGCTGATTGCGTCCTATATTGATAAGGTACGCCAGATTGCACCTGATTTCCAGATGGATCTGACGATTACGAACCCGCCTGTCCTGATCGGACTTTTATCGGCGGTATGCTGCCATTTCTGTTTGCGGCCCTCACCATGGATGCCGTGGAAAAGCAGCACAGTCCATCGTAGTTGAGGTACGCCGTCAGTTCAAGTCAATCCCCGGCCTGATGGAAGGAAAAGGACAGCCTGATTATGCAGCCTGCGTTGACATGTGTACAAAGTCGGCCCAGAGCCTGATGATTGCCCCTGCCCTGATTGCCGTAATCGTTCCTGTTGTTGTTGGCCTGATTCTCGGAGTCAACGGCGTGGCCGGACTTCTTGCCGGAAACACGGTTACAGGCTTCGTACTCGCCATCATGATGGCCAATTCAGGCGGTGCGTGGGATAATGCAAAGAAATACATTGAGAGCGGTTCTCACGGCGGAAAAGGAAGCGACTGCCATAAAGCGGCTGTTGTCGGAGATACGGTCGGCGATCCGTTCAAGGATACGTCCGGTCCGGCTATCAACATTCTGATTAAGCTGACAACGATGGTATCGATCGTATTCGCAGGAGTGGTTGTTACATTCCATATTTTATAATAATTAATAAAGGCGCAGCTTTTAGACGGGAGTGTCGCATACTGCCGGGAAATTATAAGGATTTCCCGGCAGGAGCGGTGCTCCTGTTTTTTCGTATGGAGATTTAGTTAAGCAGGTGAGGACGCCGCCGGTACGGCCAGCGGACGGGGTGGTCGGGTATGTATATGAGTCTTTCGTCCCGGGGGTTTGGCATCGCTGGCTGGAGAAGGAGATACTGTGGTTTTGTTTTCGCAGGGCGGAGCCGGAGAGAATGATATCCGGCTGGACTGCTTCTTCGAGGGATAGCTCTAAGACAGAGGAAGGCAAAGCCCCCGGGGTTACGGACAAATTCGCTCCGAACTCCGAATGAGTTCGAAGCTCAAGTTGTCCCGGATTTTGCCCTTGTAGGGCTAAAATCCGCCCGGCGCGCTTTGTCTCCCTCTGCCTAAGAGCTATCATCTCTCGGGCGAACGTCCTTCCGGATATCATTCTCTCCTTCTCTGCCGGAAGATGTCGGCAGTATCTCCTTCTCCCGGAAGGTTTTCGCCGGAACGAAAGACTCCGCCAAGTGTATTGGCCCCGTCCTCTGGCCTGCGGCCGCTGAATGTCTCACGCGTTAAGTGCGGAGGGCGGACCTTGTCGCGGCCAATCAGTGCTTCCGTGTGCGGGAAATACGATATGCCTTCAAGGCGCCCTTATGAAAGAATTGTGGAAGATTTGATATCGGCCTGCCGGAAACACGTAGTGGTCGCGACAGGGTCCTCCCCATTTAAGGTTAGAGACAATCAGCGCCCGGAACGGACCATGTCCGGTGCCACGAAAACTTCCGCCTGAGTCTTCCGTCCCCGGCGAAAACCTGACCGTAGGCGGAATCAATTGCGGAGGGGGACATGGGAGTCCGCCGGTGCTTGGCGAGGTCCCTCACGAGCTTAGCACTGATGCGCACTCCAAAGAGTGCAAACGGTCCCCGCAGCAATTCATTCCGGCCGGATTCCCCCCTCACGACACCCTCCAACCGGGGACGGAAGACTCAGGCAGCCCCATCACCACACCGGACATGGTCCGTTCCGGACGCGTCCTCCCCACCTCAGTTAAATCTCCATTCAGATAGTTTTGTACCTGTGCAGAATCCTTACGCGCGGCGCCCGGAATGCGGGGAGAAATTTTCACGGATAGAATTGGAATAATTCCTGAATACCATACAGGAGGCGCTGATGAATTCCATGGTGTGGCGAGGCAGCGGATAGTCTTTCCGGTAAGCAAGGGAGACAATATTTTCATGGAGTTCATTCAGAAGCGGAAAGACATACAGCGGCTCGGAGTCCTCCTCAATGGCATCCAGGTGCTGGTATAGGATCAGCGGTGATAAAAGGCCGACACCGGCTCCGCTTTTGCAGAGCTCATAAGCCAGTTCCTGCTGGTTACTCTCAAAGATAATCCGGGGCTTCAGTCGTTTGGCGGTAAAATAATAGTCGAGTGCTTTGCGGAGCCTGTTTTTCTGCCGCACTGTGATAAAGGGAAGCTCCATGATTTGCGACAAATCGATTCCCTGTTTAAAGTTTTCAAGTGTCACTTCCCAGTTATCGGGATAATACTGCTGAAGGAGCGTACGGGAAAGACAGCACTGGACTTTCTCACGGGCCAGTTCCACCAGGCAGAGATTAGGCTGGGGAGGGATATCCACTCCGATAAACAGATCCAGCTTACCTGAAAGAAGAAGTTCCTCATTTTCCTCGCTGTTCCCGTCGATTAAATCGATTGTAATATTGGGGTGGGAGGCGTGAAAATATTTCCATATGTTGGGGAAGAATACTTCGCCGCGAAGGCGTGAAATCCCCACCCGCATTGTTGCGCGGCAGTTTTCCCGGATATCTGAGAAAGCGGCCCTCAACTTTCTCTCAGCTTCCAGAATACGGCTGCCGTAAAAATACATCTCTTCCCCCTCCGGCGTGAGGCTGAGCGCCGGCCTCCGTTCGAAAAGCCGTATGCCGTATTCCTCCTCCAGACGGCTTATATGGCTGCTCAGCGCCTGCTGGCTGATATACAGGCGGCCGGCCGCCCTGGTAAAGTTCATCTCCTCTACTGTGATCAGAAAGTATTCAATACTTTTTAAATTCATTCACAATCCCCCCGTATTTAACCACAATATTTATATTGTTAATAAACCAAATATATACTGTTAGACTTTGTTGTATCTAAATGATATCATAACCGTATAAAAAATCAATAGAAAAAGGAGAAGGGGTATGACAATTAAAACATTGTGCAGTGACATGCTGCTGTTAGCCGTATTTATGTTGATGGGTTTTTTCATCAGGGAATACATAAAACCGCTGCAAAAACTGTTTCTGCCTGCATCGCTGATAGGAGGGCTTTTAATTTTACTGCTTGGCCAGCAGGTATTGGGGGTTGTTACAGTACCGGACAGTTATTCCGGAATTCCCAATGTTCTGATCGACATCGTGATGGCGTCGCTTGTATTCGGAGTCAGTTTTAACAGGGACAAGATTTTCTCTTATCTGGATTATGTCTGTGTTCCGATGACAGCTTACGGATTGCAGATGTGCCTGGGTACCGGGCTGGGCTATTTGCTGAGCCAGATATGGCCGGGACTTCCAAAAGGCTGGGGAATCATGGGTGTGTTCTCATTCCATGGTGGACATGGTACGGCAGGCGCAGCAGCAGCGACATTTGAGGAGCTGGGCGTGGAAGGTAATATGGCTGTCGGCATGGTGCTTTCAACATTCGGTCTGATTATGGCGATGATGGTGGGCATGGTCCTCGTCAACTACGGGGTAAGAAAAGGCTGGGCTACCTATGTCAAGGAACCGAAGGCGCAGCCGTCATGGTTCTACGGCGGTACTCTGCCGGAGGAAAACCGTAAACCGACAGGACATACCGTGACAACCGGTATCAGCATCAACCACCTTGCGCTTCAGACGTGCTGGCGCTCTGCGCACTGTTTGTGGGACGTCAGTTATTTTCCTTTATCGGGAATTTCTGGAGTGAAATTAAGGTCCTGCCCAGCGTTCTGCACGGTGTTATCGGTGGAGCGGTATTGTGGAAAGTGCTTGAGATATTGAAGCTTGACCGGTTTGTGGACATAAAGACGATTAAACTAATCAGCGGATTTTTGCTGGAACTCGTAGTATTTACCGCCATGGCAACACTTGATGTGGAGTTTATCAGCACCTATATTGCTCCGCTTCTGATTTATACGTTTACACTGTGTGCAGTGACTGTACCGTGCGTACTGATTACCGCCAAAAAATTCTGTAAACATGAGTGGTTTGAGAAGGCGATGATGGCATTCGGAGCCGCCACGGGAAACACTTCAACGGGATTGGCCCTGGTACGTGCGGTTGACCCGGATTCTAACTCATCAGCAGGCGACACCCATGGAGTTTATACGACTCTCACATGCTGGAAAGATTCATTCGTGGGACTGGCCCCTATGTGGCTGATGACGGGAATCGGCTTGACGATGGGCGTGGGAGCAGCGCTGATGGTTGGTTTTGCAGCTGTGGATTTGGATATTTTGCAAGGAAAAAACAGCAGGCTTAATGGTGAGGAGGATTGTAACATGAAATTACAGCTTATGGACTGTACGCTCCGGGACGGAGCGAATGTGGTGGAAAGGGATTTTCCGCAGAACTTACTGATATGGTACTGGACGGACTGACGGCGTCACGCGTTCCGATCATCGAGTTCGGAAATGCAGGAGGAATCGGCGCCTACGAGGTTGCGGGATTTACCGATGCTCTCACGGACGAGGAATACCTGAACATTTCGAAGAAATATTTAAACCGTTCTTCCATGCTCGGCATGTTCTTGAACGCGAAGCGCTACAGGGAGAAAAATGTTGATTTGGCGGCAGAAAACGGCCTGTCTTTCCTTAGGGTGGGCGCCGACGCCGGAGACGGGGAGATAGCCGTTAAAGCGATCGGGGATATTAAAAAAAGGAAAATGAAAGCTTTCTACTCTGCGATGAAGGCATACATCCTGACACCGTATGAACTGGCTGAGGAAGGAAAAAAGCTGGAGGCGGCAGGGCTTGACCAGTTTACCATTATGGATTCGGCCGGAACCATGCTTCCCGATGAGGTGGCGGCATACACGGAAAAGTTGTGCCGGGCCGTGACGATACCTGTTGCGTTCCACGGTCATAATAATCTGGGAATGTCTGCGGCCAATGCGGTTGCCGCATGGGAGAACGGAGCCTCCATACTGGACTGCGGCCTGATGGGAATGGCGAGGAGCGCCGGGAACCTGGCCACGGAGATGTGTGTTGCTCTGATGAGACGGAGAGGACAGATGGAGGACATCGATTTCTACGGTATGCTCGATTTCATCGACCAGAGGCTCCAGCCGGCTATGGAACAATACAAGTACCATAATCCGGTTCCGCCCCTTGATCTGGTACTGGGCTATTCCGGCTGCCATTCCAGCTTTGTAAAGCAGTTTAAAGCTGCGGCGGCAGAGAAAAACGTTTCCCTTTACCGGCTTATTTCAGAGGTGTCGGAAATTAATAAAGAATCCCAAGCCCGAACTGATTGCGGAGATTGCAGAATCCCTGTAACCGTTCACGCTCTCTGAACTGTTACGGACCCCTGAAGAATAATGAGAAAGAGTGATGATATGATTAAAGTAGTACTGGCGGGCCAATACCCGGAGGGAACTTACGAAGCGGTGAGAAAGCTTCTTCCGGAGACGGAGTTCTCCCTCGCTGCGGTAGATACCCAGGAGGCCTATGATTTAATGACAGATGCACAGATTATGATTCTGCGTATTTTAAAGCTCCGCGTGAAGTGATGGAGCGAAACAAAAACCTGAAAATGATACTTCGGTGGGGCGCCGGCTATGATTCAGTGGACATCAAAGCGGCTGGTGAAAATGGAATCCTGGTAACAAATACGCCGGGAGCCAACGCAGGCTCCGTGTCGGAGCTGGCGGTCCTTTTGATGCTTGCGGTGGGAAGAAAGCTGCTCAGCCACGAGGCCTGTCTGAAGAGGGGAGAATGGAGCAAGAATACATTTCTCGACAGCTCCTATTCTCTGAACGGGAAAATGTTAGGTGTAATTGGAGCGGGGAATATCGGACGCCAGACCGCAGATAAGGCGAGGGCCTTCGGAGCCAGAATCAATATTATGACGAATACCGCCTGTCTCCGGAAATGGAGAAAAAGTATGAACTGGAGTACACTGCTTTAGATGACCTGATAGCGACTTCCGACATTATCACGCTCCACATTCCGCTGACGCAAAAGACGCGCCACCTGATAGGGAGCGGGCAGATCAGCCGGATGAAACAGGGCGCTATATTAATCAACACTGCCCGCGGAGGCCTGGTGGATGAAAAAGCGCTTGCCGATGCGGTCCGTGAGGGCAGGCTTCTGGGCGCCGGGATCGACTGTGTGGAAGAGGAACCTTTAAGCCCTGATGATCCTCTGCTGAACACTCCTGGAATTATCGTTACTCCACACATTGGAGGCGGAACTGCCGACATTGCGGACAGAATTATCCCGATGCTGGTCGAGGATATTGAGGATTACGCACAGGGAAAGACACCGCGCCATCTTGTAAATGGAGCATTTCTGAACTGATATCCAAACTGTGAAACGATAACCTGCACGCTCCGCGCACAGGTCACCGTCATCAATAAAATAAGTGCTGCGGCAGAAGTGAGAGCAGGTAATTCCCTGTCCCGCTTTCTGCCGCAGCACTTTTTCTCCGTCCCATTGATATCATTATTTCACAAGTGTCTTTTTCGCCCATTTTCCGCTTTTAAAACGTGTAAAGGAGATAGCGGAGCCTACCAGCCAGCCAATCGGAATCGACCAGCCGATAGCGCTCGGCCCGATGCGGCTGGCCAGGAAATAAGCCAGGAATACACGGGAGAAAAGGTTGCAGAGGGAGCTTGCCATGAAGGTCTTCATGTCGCCGGCTCCCCTTAAAAGTCCGTTGCTGGAAAACATAATTCCCATCAGTATGTAGAAGGAGGAGACGATACGCATATATTCCATGCCGTAGTTAATCGCCTGTACATTGGAGCCCGAGTCCATAAACATATTGAGCAGGTTTGGCCGAACAGGAAGATAATCAGCGTGATAATGCCGCTGAAGACAACCACCATAAACATGTTGGCCTTATAGCCGTCCTTGACACGCTCAATTTTTCCCGCGCCGATATTCTGGGCCGTATAACTGGACATTGCATTTGAAAAGTTCATATTCGGCATCATGGCAAGGCTGTCGATTTTGGTTGCGGCCGTATATCCTGCAATGAAAACGGAGCCGTAGGAGTTTACAAGGCCCTGCATCATCAGCATACTGATTGAAACAATGGACTGCTGTATCATTGAGGGCACGCCGATGCGGGCAATGCGTTCCACGGCTGAGAAATGGAACAGAGGCCGTTTTCCCTCATCCTCGTGTCCCGGTTCATCCTCCAGATGCTTCAGACGGGCCATGATGACGACCATGGAGAGTCCGGCACATACGCCCTGGGCAATCAGGGTGGCCCAGGCAACGCCGGCAACACCCATATGGAATTTGATTACAAACAGCAGATCCAGCACGATATTCGTCAGAGTTGACAGCATCAGAAAATAAAGCGGCGTCTTGCTGTCTCCCAGGGCATTGTAAATACCGTTCAGGGTATTATAAATGAAGAGGAAGACAGCGCCGCCAAGATAAATCCGCAGGTAAATAAGAGAATCCGCCATGATATTGTCCGGTGTCTTTAACATCCTTAAAATACCGGGAGAAATAATTTCCCCTACTATCGTGATGCCGATGCTCAGGACGAACTGTCCAATCAGGGCAGTGGATATCGTGGTTTTCATTTCGCGTATTCTTCCGGCGCCGAAGAGCTGTGATATAACGACATTACAGCCCATGGACAAACCGGAGGCCAGGGCGACAGCCAGGAAAACAACAGGGAAAGAGGCTCCTACGGCAGCCAGGGCGTCGGCCCCGACAAAATTGCCCACTACGATGGAGTCTACCATGTTGTACAACTGTTGAAACAGATTTCCCATCAGCATAGGAAGGGAAAAGAAAAACAGCAGCTTCAGCGGTTTTCCTTCCGTCAGGTTTTTAATCATTTTCTAAATTCTCCTTTCCTGCAAGGGCATTTCTCGCGATTCTTTCCAGATAGCCCTGGTACTCGTTTTTCTCTTGTTCCGTGAAACCGTCGAAGCAGCGGTCGTTCCATTCTTTGGAAAAGGAATTGATGATTTCCAGCATCTGTTTCCCCTGCTCAGTCATTTCTATCAGTTTTTCACGTTTATTGTCAGGGTTAATCAGACGCCGTATCAGGCTGCGGCCTTCCAGACGTTCCATTACACGGGCCATTCTGCCTTTGTCAATATTGACAATACTGCACAGGGTATCCTGGTTACACTGGCCGTGGCGGTCTAAAGCCGTCAGGACGACACTGTCTACCGGTTTCAATTGACAGGTACTCAGACGCTCCCGCAGGAAGCTCTGCTCACATCTGCGGATAATACCAATATTGATTTGCATAATGACCTCCTGAAATCAGATACAATCCATATAATAAAAAGATACATACAAATTGTTAAGAAAATGTATGTTGCATAATATAACTGTTGTCACACTCAACTATTATATTCCGGACAGGTGGGAAATGCAAGAAGAAATGATAAATTTTTTCATTTTATTCCGAACAGGGGAAAGGTTTTATAATTGTTGTAGAAATTGCGGTTTTGCTATGCTATGATAAAATGGATAGGAGAGGAGGAAGGAAAAATGGGAAAAATTCCGGATAAAAAATTCCCGGTTAAGATAGCCGGTTTTCCGCTTCCGTTATATCTCGGAATCCTGGCGTTGGTAATTGTCTGCATGTATACCGGCTGCCTGCCGGGCGGGATTGTGGGCGGGATGATATTTTTGATGGTGCTGGGAGAGGGACTGAATGCAATCGGAAACTCCGTACCGGTAGTCAAGACTTATCTGGGCGGCTCCGTCATCTGTATTCTGGGCGCGGCGGTTATTCAGGCGGCCGGTCTGATACCGGAACAGACACATGCAATCATAGATAATTTTGTCAACCAGGAGGGATTCCTGGTGTTTTATATTTCCGCTCTGATAACAGGCAGCCTGTTCAATATTGACAGGGATCTGCTGATCAGGGCTACGGTTAAGCTTCTTCCGACGGCGGTCATCGCTTTGGCGGTGGGGGTGACGCTGTCGGGCGTACTGGGGATGTTTATGGGCAACGGCTTCTGAGGGAATCCTGTATATCGGCATTCCGATGACCAGCGGCGGGATGACGGCCGGTTCCGTACCGCTCTCAGAGATGTATTCATCGGTTCTCGGCGCGGACGCCGGGGCAATATTGACACGAATTGCACCGGCTACGGTACTGGGAAACTGTGTGGCCATCGTGTTCGGCGCCCTTGCCGGTAATTTGGGAGAAAAGAAGCCGCATCTGACGGGAAACGGCCGGCTTGTCAACGACGGTAATGAGATTGCCCCGCGTCCTCCGATGAAGCCGACCTTCGCCCTGCTGTGTACGGGCCTGATAATATCGCTGGCCTTTTATGAACTGGGGGCTTTATGCCACCGCTACATATCCGTTATCCCCACCTATGCGTGGATGATTATTGCTGTAGTCCTGGTGAAGGGGACGGGGATTATGTCGGAGGAGCTGGAGGATGCGGCCAGAGAATGGGGGCATTTTGCCATCCATAGCTGGACGGCTGCAGCGCTGACCGGGATTGGTGCGACACTCATTGACCTTAAGACAATTCTCAGCACAATCACCCCGTTTTATCTGCTGACTGTGGTTCTGGTCGTGGCGGCGATTACGCTGACGGCAACCTTTGTCGGTAAGAAAATGGGATTCTATCCGATCGAATCCGCAATTGCGGCCGGAATGTGCACAACCAATATGGGAGGTTCCGGGAACGTGGCGGTACTCAGCAGTGCGAAACGAATGGAACTGCTTCCCTTTGCACAGATTGTTACCCGATCCTGCGGGGCTCTGATGCTGACCCTGGGAGGAGTATTGGTGCAGTTGTTAAAGTGATGAAGAGGTGGAATGAAAATGAGCAAAAGAGAAATTGATTCATATTCCTATCAGTTGGGGGTAATCGACTGTTTTAACGAGATGGTGAACGCCGGTGTCAAGCGAATTGCCATGAGCCATCCATGCCGGACGGCAGAGGAGCGTGACCAGTATCTGGAGGCGTGCCGGGAAATTTGCAGCCAATATGGAACGATGATGTACGCTGAGGATGACTCTTTTGTCACCGATTTGTTCCCGGAAGAGATGAACCGGGGGGGCCAAACACTTTATTTTTTATAAGAAGAAGGAAGATTTGGACTGTTACCTGGAACTGAAGGAGCGGAAAGCGGGACTGCTGAGAGCAGGCGGCTACGAAGGGGAGGAACGTTACCGGATTGCGCGGGAGTTTGGAAAACTCCTTTCCTATACGGATGAGGCGGTTGGCAGACTGATTCGGGAGACCACCGGGAAGGACAGATGAACGGGCTGATTGACCAAACGCCGGCCACATGAAACATAAAACATATAAAAAAACAGAGTCATATAAGACCTTATTTAACCAGGTCCGATATGACTCTGTTTTATTGATGACGGTGACCTGTTCGCGGAGCGTGCAGGTTATCGTTCAGATACGAAACATCCGATCCGGACAGACGTTTCCGGGACATGCAATTTAAATCTTATTACTGCGTCTCCAGATATTCATCTTCTCTGCATCCTTAATCAGTTCATCCCTGAACTGCGGATGTGCGACGGAGATGATGGCCTCGCATTTCTGCCAGGTCGAAAGACCTTTTAAGTTGACCTTGCCGTACTCAGTTACCAGATAGTGGATATTGGCGCGGGTATCGGTTACGATAGAGCCCTGGTTCAGGGTCGGGAGGATTCTGGACTTCAGCTGGCCGTCCTTTGTGCTGAAGGTGGAAGAGCAGCAGATGAAGCTCTTTCCGCCTTTGGAAAGATAAGCGCCCAGTACAAAGTCTAACTGTCCGCCTGCACCGCTGATGTGTTTGACACCTGCCGACTCGGCATTAACCTGGCCGAAGAGATCCACATCCACGGCGTTGTTGATGGACATAAAGTTATCCAGCGCGGAGATGGAACGGATATCGTTGGTATAGTCAACCGGCGCGCTCATGCATTCCGGGTTGTTGTTTAAAAGTCGTACAGCTTTTTCGTGCCTGCGCCGAATGCATATACCTGGCGTCCCTTGTCGATTGCCTTGTGGGAGCCGGTGATCTTGCCGGCGGCAGCGATGTCAACAAATGCGTCTACATACATTTCCGTGTGTACGCCCAGATCCTTTAAATCAGACTTTGCAATGAGGGAGCCGACGGCATTGGGCATCCCGCCGATGCCAAGCTGGAGGCATGCGCCGTTTGGAATTTCTTCCACAATCAGCTTTGCGACAGCTTCATCAACCTCAGTGGCAGCTCCGCCTGCGCCCATCTCGGCGATTGGAGGATTGCTGCCCTCCACAATCATGTCAACCTTGGAAATGTGCACTACATTTTCAAAGCCGCCGAGGCAGACCGGCATATTCTCATTGACTTCAACAATAATGACTTTCGATGTCTCACAGCATGCCGCCATATGAGAGGCATTAGGTCCGAAATTAAAATATCCGTGTTCATCCATCGGGGCGACCTGGAATATAGCCACATCCGGTTTGGAAGCGGATTCTCTGTAATATCTTGGAAGCTCGGAATACCGGATAGGGGCATAATAGGAAAAGCCCTGTGCAATCGCTTTACGCTCAATTCCGCTCATATGCCAGGAATTCCAGGTAAGATGCTCGGCCGGGTTTTCAATCTTGAAGATTTCCGGTACCCACATCAGGATTCCGCCTCTGAAATTCACATTATAAAGCTCGGGCATACGCTTTGCCAGTGCGGCGTCCACGGCAACAGGGGTTCCGGTTGTCCAGCCGTAATCTACCCAGTCGCCGGATTTTACTGCAGCAGCGGCAGTATCAGCAGAAACAAGTTTTTCAGCATACATTTTCTTATAATCCATACTCTTCACCTTATCCTTATACTTTTTAAAATGACATAAATACGCAGGATGCGCCGTCATTTTGAGATGAAATAAGTGTAGCATCGCCGGGATTTTTTGTCAATGCTCACGGCCGGCTCAAATCAACATGAGGCATTAAGAGGTTACTGTTCACACGGTTGCGTTTTGCGATGTACATTCAGACAGCATGAACCGTTACTTAAGCGCGGCAATGAGCCTGGGCAGCAGCACTTCGACGTTCCCCACGATTCCCAGATCGGAGATATCGAAGATTGGAGCGGCCGGGTTTTTGTTAATGGCGATAATGAGCTGTGATTCTTCCATCCCCGTCACGTGCTGAAAGGCGCCCGAGATGCCGCAGGCCAGATAGAGTTCGGGCCGGACCGTTTTTCCGGTCTGCCCCACCTGAGGAGATGCATCGATCCAGCCGGCCTCCACGCAGGCTCTCGAACAGGCGATCTGTCCGCCCAGAAGGGAGGCCAGTGTTCTGAGCGTATCAAATCCTTCCGGGCCGCCCATGCCCCTGCCTCCTGCGACGAGAACGCGGGCCTGGGTGATATCGGTTGATTTTACCCCGCCTCTGGTGGTGGAGAGCAGCCTTACACCGTTATCAGCTCCGGATAAATCTGCGGTAAAATGCCGTACAGTTCCGCGGGGGCAGGCAGCAGGCTGTGAGACTTTTTCTGCGCTCTTCCGGCTGTCTGCTTTGTCCCGAGCGCCGGTTTCAGCCAGTACCCCGGGACGGACTGTGGCTATCTGAGGCCGCCTTTCACCGCATATAAATGTATCAATTGATATTCCGTCGGTATTGGGGCGGGTCATCAGAAGCAGGCCCGTATCGGAGGAAATGGTAAGGGCGGTACAGTCGGTCACCAGTCCCGTATCAAGTCCGGCGGCAAGTTGTGGGGCCAGCTCCATCCCAATCATGGTGGAGCCGATCAGTACGATTTCAGGCTCAATATGTTTAACCGCCTGGAGGAAGGCCTCCGTATACGGTTTCGGCAGATATTCTTTCAGGGAGGGCTGGTCAATTATCCAGACTTCATCGCTTCCCGCGGCAGACAGCTGTTCTGCAGCCTCCTTTATCTCAAAACCCGCTATAACGGTAATTACCCTGCCGCCGGTCTGTCCGGCCACCTCGGCAGCGCCGTGAATCAGTTCAAAACTGATCTTCTGTACGATACCGTCGCGTTGTTCTGCGGCTACAACAATATCGTGGTTCATATTTTATCTCCCTCTCTTCTATATGATATGGTTTTTGTGCATGATATCCATAACGGCGTTAATCGCTTCCTCTGTCGGCACGGTAAGAACGGTTCCCCGCTTGCGTTCCTTTTTCAGGCAGGAGCTGAGGAGCGTGACGAAAGATTCTTCCCCGGCATTAAGATCTTCGCAGGCCGGAATTACGGGGATTTCCATGGAGTAGGCCCGGGTGACGCCGTCGGCCGTCATATAGATCCGTTTTCCGGGCTGGAGCAAAGCGCTGATCAGGCAGGGGGTGGGGAGGTTAAGCATCTGGTACCGATCCTCGAACTGTCTTTTTACAATCACGCCGCTGTCCTCTGAGACGGACGTCTCATCCACATAGCCGGCCTGAGGAAGATTGAGGTAAGAAGCCAGCAGAAAGCCGGTCTGTATCGTATCGGCGTCCACCGCGTAACAGCTTGTAAAAATTAAATCAAATTCCATATCCTGAATCGTGCCGGCAAGGAGCCGGGCATACCGGGGCGGCTCGGGGATGGAAGTAAAGCAAAAAGGCAGCCGGATCAGAGCGGCGCTGTCGCACATGGCAACAGCCTCTCTTAACAAGGGAACGGCGGCTTCGGTGCCGAGGCAGAGGGCAGTCACGAAACCGCCGGACTGTCTTGTATACCGGAGCGCAGCCTCGACTGCCGCAAGATCCTGTTTTGGCGCGAATCTGCAGAAGTCTGGCGAATGATGGCGATTATATTCATAGCGGAAATCCTCCTGGATATTGTAAAGATAGAAAAAAGCATTGTGTCATGAAGACTACAATGCTTTTTCTGCAATCTGCCGCAGCGATTTTCTTATAAACTCTGTTTCCTTGGGGCTGAAATCCTTCAAGACTTCCTCATTGACTTCGTCGATGATTTTCAGGACGGGCGCTTTTAAAGCTTCACCCTTGGGAGTAATCATCACGAGTATCTCACGCCGGTTTTCCGGGTTGATCACGCGGTCAATTAAATCCTTCTTCTGCATTCTGTCCAGAATCCCGGATACCGTGGAGGTTTCCAGGCAGAGAAGTTCTGCAATCTGACGGGAAGACATGTGCCGTCATTAATCCACAGGCAGTTTAAAATGCCGTACTGGGAAGGAGTAATGTCATAAGGGGCCAGCCTCTGGCTCAGATACTGGAAAACCGTATGCTGCGCAGTGGTGAGCAGAAAATTAATACATTCTTTAAGTTCCATGATTGTGGTCTCATCGCCTTTCTATGCAAATATCTTTTATACGAACTATTCTTATTATAAAAAATTTCGAATACAAAGTCAAACAGAACTGATTTTAAGCCTTAGTTTCATAGAAAGGTGAGATGCTGTTCACACGGTTGTGTTCCGCGAGGTGTTTTCGTGCGTATTCTGTACGAAAACACCTCGCGGAACACGGCGCGACGCGATGAAAAGTGAACTTTTCACCACAATCAACGGCGTTTTTTGCCGTTTCTGTGCATCGGCCGCAAAAGACAGCGGTTCTGAAAAAAAGGCTGCGACGTGCATTTGAGCATAGTAGCCGCGGTTCGACTCTCGCTTTGTGGCACGGCGCAGGTGATAAAATTATCTGAATAAAGCTCCGCTGATTACAAGCTTTTGAATTTCATTGGTACCCTCGTAAATCTGAGTGATTTTGGCGTCTCTCATCATTCTCTCCACGTGATATTCCTTCATGAAGCCATTTCCTCCAAGCATCTGTACAGCCTCGGTTGTCACATGCATAGCGGCATCGGTGCAGACGAGTTTTGCTTTGGCAGCCGGAATGGAATATGGCCTTCCTTCCGATTTATCGAGAGCTGCTTGTAGAGCATATATTTTGCCTGCTCGATTTCACATTCCAGTTCTGCCATCTTAAATGCGAGATACTGGTTTCTGTAAAGAGGTTTGCCGAACTGCTCTCTTGTCATAAGATATTTTCTGGCAATTTCAAAAGCGCCTTCTGCAATTCCAAGACCCTGTGCCGCAACCCCGATACGTCCGCCGTCAAGCGTCTTCATTGCAATCTTAAATCCCTGTTTTTCTTCGCCGAGAAGAGCAGTCTCAGGAATTTCACAATTTTCAAAAACCAGTTCGGAAACCTGTGCGGAGCGGATACCCATCTTGTTCTCGATTTTTCCGATGGAGAATCCAGGTGTTCCCTTTTTAACATGGAAGCAGGAGAGTCCTTTGCTTCCCAGCTCCGGATGAGTCAGGGCGTATACTGCAAAGTGATCGGAGAGCGGGCCGTTGGTATTGAAGCATTTCAGGCCGTTTAATATGTATTTGTCGCCTTTCTTTTCTGCAATAGTAACACAGCCGCCTGCATCGGAACCGGCGTTAGGCTCGGTAAGTCCGAAGGAGCCAAAGGTCTTTCCGGAGAGGACTTCCGGAAGAAATTCTCTTTTCTGCTCTTCGGAACCGCCATTGGCAATACTTCCGCCGTAGAGGGAGGTGGATACGGAGTAGGAGATGCCTACGGATGCATCGACCTTGGAAATCTCTTCTACTGCAATTGCGTAATCCAGATAGTCCCTGCCGGAACCGCCGTATTCTTTGGCGTAGGGAAGTCCGATGAGTCCCATTTCTCCCATCTTCTTATAAAGCTCTACCGGATATTCGCTCTTCTCATCACGTTCAATGACACCCGGCGCGAGTTCTTTCTCTGCAAATTCTTTTACTGCCTGCTGTAATGCTAAACGGTCTTCTGTTAACTGGAAATTCATGGTGTTACCTCCTTTAAGATAAGTAAATGATTTGGAGTCCGTGTTACGGACACATTGTTTCGATACTTACATGCTAGAAATTTAAAATACGAATATCTAGCATGCTAATTAATAGCTTGCATAAATAATACATTTTTTTTGTTCGATAGTCAATATACAATATGTAAAATTATCAGTTCTTTTTTTGTGTAATATCACGGTAATGCCTTTCATCAACTATAAGCCGAAGGACGCCAGTACAATAAAGATTCCGCATGCGATAAACGGGATGATGATCTGTGTAACGGCGATATCCCAGTAAGCTTCTTTGTGGGTCATTTTGCAGATGCCCAGCAGCGTGATCTGTGCTCCCTGATGCGGGAGAGTATCGAGAGTACCGGCAGCGATGGCTGAAATCCGGTGAACGTACTGGAAATTAATTCCCATTTCCATATAAGTGTTCTTTAAGGCATTAAAGGCAACGCCCATTCCCCCCGAGGCGGAACCGCAGGCTCCGGCACAGACGGCAACTGTGATCATGACGAATACGAGCGGCGGCATATGCAGATTCTTAAGCATGGCAACTAAATCGGCAAAGCCGCTTGTGTTTTGCACCACACCGCCGAAACCGACGACAATGGCGGTGTTCAGGATAGCGACGCCCGAGTCGGCGGCACCTTTGTTAAAAACTTCAATCCAGCTGTTAAGTCCGCCGATTCTTCTGAACATAAGAAGGACGGATGCGGCAATTCCTGTCAACACTGCGGTCTCCACCGGAAAATGAAAGATATTAAAGGTTACCAGGATAATAATGATTGGCAGGAACGCGGTAAGCCAGTGCGGCAGCGTTTTATCTTTTTCGGTGCTTAATTCCTCCTCCGTAAGCTGGTATTTGAGAGATGGATCGTTGAAGGTCAGCCCTTTCCCGGTAAATTTCCTGGCTCTGTATTCCAGCCAGACAAATATCATGGCAAACATGGCCGCTGTGGTGATGAGAGACGGCACGAATGCAGCCGTTGCCGGCGTACCCAGATTCGTCATGGCAATATAGTTCTGGATAGACGGAGAGCCGGGACCGCTCATGGACCAGGTCCAGCAGCCGGCGGAAATGGCGGCCGGAAGCAGCCGGCGGGTCAGGTTGGCCTCCCTGAATAACTGGATGGCAATCGGATAGATGACGAAGAAGACGACAAAGCCGCTGACTCCTCCAAATGTCAGTATTCCGGTGATGCACATGATAATAGGAGCTGCATATTTTCCTTTGCTGACCTTGACGATGGCCCTTGCAATGGATTCGGCGGCGCCTGTGAACTGGTAGACAGCTCCGAACAGCGCGCCGACGAAGAATATCAGAAAATATTTGATAACGTAGTCTCCGGCAGCAGGCATAAACTGGTTCTGCAGGCTGGCTAGAATCGGAAGCCCTGAGCAGACGGCCACGAAGATTGTAATAACCGGAGCCAGTATCAGGGCGCTGACCTGTTTAAATGCCAGCAGACCAAATAAAACAATAGCAATAAATAAAATCCAAATCTGAAAATTCATAAACTGATCCCCACCATATTTATGTTTTGTTTTGCTATTTTGCGTTATGCTATTTTGCCAGCCCCATCAGTTCTTCCCTGAAAATACGGCTGTCCATTAACTTTGGCTGACCATCCATTTTGGGAACGAATCCCATCTGGTCAATAATCTGGCTCTGGATATCGATGCCGGGAGCCACTTCAATCAGATAAACTCCATCCTTTCTCAGTTCGAATACGGCGCGCTCCGTTATATAGAGAACGGGCTGACCCGTTTTATTAGCATACTCGCCGCTGAATGTAATCTGTTCCACCTGTTTGATAAATTTCTGCTCTCTGCCCTCCGAGACAATCTGAAGCTCACCGTTGTCAAATGAGACGGAAAGTCCACCGGCCGTAAACGTACCGCAGAAAAATACCCGCTTGGCATTCTGTGTAATATTGATAAAACCGCCGCAGCCTGCAATCCTTGGTCCGAATTTGCTTACATTGATATTGCCCCGGCTGTCGGCCTGGGCAAGACCGAGAAATGCGTAATCGACACCGCCTCCGTCATAGAAATCAAACTGGTACGGCTGGTCGAGAATCGCTTCCGGATTGACCGAACCGCCGAATTTCGGGCCGCCCTGCGGCACTCCGCCGACGGGGCCTGCCTCCACGGTTAAGGTCATGTAGTCACCGATGCCTTCTTCCCCGGCTACCATGGAGATATATTCCGGCACGCCGATTCCCAGATTGACGACAGAATCGCTTTTCAGTTCCATAGCTGCTCTGCGCCCGATGATTTTTTTCGCCGAAAGCTTCGGATAAGTAAGACTGCTTAAGGGAACGGAAAAATCTCCGGTCATGGAGCCGTCATACTCACAGCCCACGCACTGCTCATGATCCTTCATGTCCTCACATACAACGACGGCATCCACATAGATTCCCGGAATTTTAACAAGCTTCGGGTCAAGGCAGCCGTTTTTCACAACCTTTTCAACCTGTACAATCACTTTGCCGCCGCTGTTTCTGACAGCCTGGGCAATGGAAGTGGATTCCAGGGACGCCACCTCGTGCTCCATTGTGATATTGCCGTTTTCATCGGAATAAGTACCGCGTATGAAGGCGATGTCGATGGGGAAGGACTTGTAAAGCAGTTTCTCCTCACCCAGAATACTGACCACCTCGACTAAATCCTCCGTCGTAATGGAGTTCAGTTTACCGCCTTCGATTCTCGGATCTGCAAAGGTGTTCAAACCGACGTGGGTGATTGTGCCGACACGGTGGGCGGCGATGTCACGGAATAACTGAGACAGCGTTCCCTGCGGGAGGTTGTAGCCCTCAATCTTGTTTTCCAGCACCATGCGGCCCAATTGCGGAACCATGTTCCAGTGGCCCCCGATCACGCGTTTCGTCATTCCCTCGTGCGCAAAGTGGTCTGCTCCGCTGCCGTCCCGGTTTCCCTGGGCAGCCGCATAGAAAAGGGTTAAGTCTCTCGGGGAGCCTGTTTCCAGAAATCTCTGTTCCAGGGCTTTCGACAGCGCCTCGGGCATATCGCTTGCCACGAAACCGCTGGTAGTCACGGTCATGCTGTCGCCGACCAGAGCGGCTGCTTCGCCGGCTGTAATGATAGAAACCTTACTCATAGATACCTCCTGTATGTGATAATCATAATTTGATAAACACAGTTAAATAGATCATATAATTGATTGGATGAAGAAAGACAACGATTGATAAAATTAAATATAAACAATTAAATATCGCATATAAATCAAAGTGTCTGACAATTAATGGCAAAAAAATTTATAAAGTTCCGGAGCCGGATTTTGCTCCAACTCCGGTGACACATCTTTTTATGTAGAAATTTTTTCTGTTTTAAAAATCTGTCAGCTCCGCTTTTCTCTTTCAAGGAAAGCCTGCATTCCTTCAGCCTTGTCATGAGTGGAAAATGCCAGGCCGAAAAGGTTTGCTTCCAGCTTCAGGCCGCTTTCAAGATCCGTATCCATGCCGGTGTTGATGGCCTGTTTGGCAAGGGTGACGCCAAAGCTTGCTTTTGACATGATTTTTTTAGCCATTGCCTTGCAGTAGTCAAGAAGCTCTTCCTGGGGAACTACTTTGTTGGCCAGGCCGATGCGGTAAGCTTCCTGGGCATCGATCTGATCGGTGGTAAAGATAAGTTCTTTTGCGCGTCCTTTTCCAATCAGTCTGGGAAGACGCTGCGTGCCTCCGAAGCCGGGAAGAATACCCAGGTTTACTTCCGGCTGTGCAAATTTTGCATTTTCGGCCGCGATACGGATATCACAGCACATGGAAATCTCACAACCGCCGCCCAGCGCATATCCGTTAACGGCTGCGATAGTCACCTGAGGCATGTTTTCAAATTTCTTAAATGTTTCGGCCCAGCAATGCCATGGCGCGCCCCTCCATTGGGGTGGCATTTACCATTTCGGAGATATCTGCACCTGCGACAAAAGATTTCTGTCCGGAGCCTGTCAGAATCACAACCTTTACATCTTTGGCTTTATTCAGCAGCAATATCACCTAACTCGGCCAGCGTTTCGCTGTTCAGTGCATTTAAAGATTTTGGGCGGTTAATTGTTATAACTGCAATACCGTCTTCGATTTCCACTAACAGATTGTTGTAGTTCTTTACTTCCATGATTTGTTCCTCCTGATTTGAATGTTTTTGATAAAATCTCCTGCGTCATTGGCGCTGCTCTTATAAACAGGAGTATATCACAGTTATAAATGAATGTGAATAGTTTTGGTGTAAAAAATATAGCATGCTAATAATTGATAAATAATCAATAAGCATGCTAAAAATTGGTACATATAGATAAAAAAATATATTATTTTTGGGGAAAATACCTCTGGAAAGGGGAAAAATCAACTTTCGAAAAAAGATTCTTTCGTCTAAAACCACAAAAATAGAGCCTGATTTTCTATAGTGAAGGGAAGCTGCATCAGGAGGGGAACCGAAAGCTGTTACATTCCATCCACTTTTGCTGTTGTATTGTCTACCAGCTTTGCTGTCATTTTACTATCAATCCAGCAGTTGTTTTAAGTACGCAGCAGTTTTTGTGTTAACATTCATCGCTTTGTCCGGAATCCGGAGCATAACAGGTGATTCGCTGTACGGAGTGTAAGAGACGGCCGGAGGGGCGGCCGTTCGGTTCCCTGACGCAGAATGAGCATCGTCAGCATGCGTGATATAAAGCAACAAGTTAAAAGTTAACTAATAATTAGCATGCTAGATGTTTCTTGTTCGTATGATAATCTATTTTCAGTGTTTCGTCAATATACAGATTTCATAATTAGATGGAATGATTTTTGTGCATTGTTATCACCGGCGGTTGTGGTGTGCAGTAAAAGATAATCAGAAAATTCACGATAAATTACTATTTACACAGAAAATATATTCTTGTATCATTATACCCACAAAGAATAGACAGAGAAAATATTCGAATTAAAAATATAAAAATAAAGGAGGGTATGCGGTGTGGAAGTTAAAATTGCATTGGTTTCACCTAAACGCGGCTTTTTTAAGAATGCCGGACAAATTTTTGCCGAGCATAACAAACTGATACCTGAGCCGGATGACGGTATTCAGTGCAGCTATTGTCTCGAAGAAATGGAAATCAAAAGCAGTGACGTGTCGGATGCCGAGAAGTTTAATCTGCAGAGATATGATGCGGTAATTGCCAGAGGGATAACCGCGGATCTTTTGCGCAGAAGACTGCCGGGACTTACGGTCATCGATATCCCGGTATCGGGAACTGATTTGATCTATTGCCTGAAGACGGCCAGAGACCTGTATCTGGGACAGAACATAGGGATAGTGGGAAGCAGAAACATGATTCTTGGGGCAGACCATATCGGGGAAATTCTTGGAATGGAAGTAAAGATGTATTTCCGCGATGCCCCGGGGGATGTCGTGAGTGTACTGGGGCGGGCGATTAAGGACGGATGTGAAGTAATTATAGGCGGTGTCGAGAGCTGTCAGTTCGCGAAAAAGCACGGCTTAGAATGTCTGCTGATTCACACAGGCAAACCGGCTTTGTGGTATGCGTTCGGTGAGACAAAGCGTGTTTTCCGGATGAAACTGTACCAGCAGCGCAGGATACTTCTGATACAGACTGTACTGGACAATTCTTCCGAAGGAATTGTTCTTGTGGGGCCGGACAAGAAAATCATGCTGTATAACAATAAGGCGCAGAATATTTTAAGTATAACTTCCGACATGACGGAAGAAAATTTAGAAAAACTGTTCGGCATCCATCCTCTTCCGGCGTTTTTGTGCGACAGTGAAAGTTATTATAACGAAATCATCGTTTGTAAAGATAAAAAACTGTCGGTTAATAAGTTCCCGGTCCATCTAAAAGACAGTCCGGTCTGCTACGTGGTGTCCTTTCAGAATGTCAGCCAGCTCCAAAATGCGGAGAAGGTCATTCGAAAGAAAGTAAAAAATCTTGGATGGACGGCTAAATATACTTTTGACGATATTATCGGCAGCAGCCCGGCCATCAGAGAATTAATACGGAAAGCCCGGCGCTATGCCGAGACAGATTCGGATATTCTATCGGTCAATCCGGACAGGCAAAAATTGCTGGCACAAAGTATACATAATGCAAGTGACCGGAAAAAGGGGCCTTTTGTGGCCATCAATTGTGCCGCGCTCAGCCAAAATCTGCTTGAGAGTGAATTATTCGGATATGTGGACGGCGCCTTTACCGGTGCACAGAAAGGCGGTAAAGAAGGTCTGTTTGAACAGGCACATACCGGAACAATATTTCTGGACGAAATTGGAGAGGTTCCTCTGGAGCTGCAGGCGAAACTTCTGCGTGTGATTCAGGAGAGAGAGGTGATGAGAATTGGTGATAATAAAATGATCCTTGTCGATATACGCATTGTGGCCGCAACGAACCGGGATCTGAATCAGTATGTGAGGGAGAGTAAATTCCGGCTGGATCTGTATTACCGGCTGGACGTTCTGCATCTGAAGCTTCCGACATTGAATGAAAGAGGCCATGATATCGGCATTTTGGCCGAATATTTATTAAACCGGAAAAAGGAGATGTACTGTAAGCGGCTGGGCGACATCAGGCTTACGAAAGAAGCCGGTGAATTGCTGGAAAGAATAGAATGGAAGGGAACATCCGCCAGTTGAATAATATCTGCATGCGGTTGATTGTAAACAGCGACACCGACGAGATAGGAGCAAAAGAAATATACAGTGTGCTGAACCAGGAAGAATGGACGGACGGTGCTCCGGCCGGGGAACAGGCGCCAGGTGAGGTAAACTTGGAAGACAGGGTGAGGTAAATAATGCGGGGGAAAATGGCGCGGCAGCCATTTAAGGGAGCCGGAAGAAACAGCCCGGATCAGGGAAGCTCTGGATTACTATTCCTATAACCGCCAGAAAACGGCCAAAGCTCTTGGCATGAGCCGTTCGACGCTTTGGCGGAAAATGAAAAAGTATCATTTTATTTAATATGAAACAAATTTAAAACATCTGGAAAACAAATTAGAAACATTTTTGAGACGTTTAAAATGCATGTTGGGACATACTTCCGGCAAAGAGCAAAAAGTATTGAAATGTGTAACCATGGGAAAAAAGTAGAAAGCGGCTGACAAAGTCTGATAAATACAGACTTGTCAGCTCTTTTTTTAGCAGTGGACGGACGCAGGGATACGTTTGGAACAGAGGATGATGAAAAGTTGGTACGCAGCTTGCTCTATACTGCAGGTGAATGGGGTTACAGATTTACAATCAGGGAGCAGTATGCGAAGAAAAATACGGAAAGGGGAGGGGAAGTCAACAGGAGAGAAACAGAGCAAGATACGCGCTTCCTGCAAAAAAATTAACGAATCAGGAGGGTAGTTTATGGAGCAGAGTACGTTAGCTATTATTATTGTATTGCTCGCCATTGTCTCATTTGCGCTGGAGAAAATTCCGGTTGCGCTGACAGCCATATTGGCGTCACTGGCAATGGCCATATTTGGGATTACTGATTACAGTAAAGCATATTCGGATTTCGGTTCTCAGGCGGCTGTAATGGTGGCAGCCATGATGATTTGCGGAAATGCCTGTTTCGATAACGGCGTTGCGCAGGCCATGGGTAATAAGATTACAAAAATAGGTTTGGGCAAAAACGAACGTCTGCTGGTGACGGTCATGACAGGCTTTGCCGTTTTTCTGTCAGCATTCTTTTCGAATTAGGCAGTTGTGGCCATGATGATTCCGCTGGTCGCTTCCGTGGTTTCGAAATCAGGGGGAAGATGTACTAATAAAAGAGTGCTGATGGCGGTTGGAATGGGTTCTGCGGCAGGCGGCTTTTGCACCCTTTCAGGTTCTACCCCGCAGGTTGCTGCCCAAACCATCTTGGAAACAACGCCGGGGTGTACGCCCATGCACTATTTTACGCTGGCAAAGGCAGGGATCCCGCTGTGTCTGATAGTAATCATTTATTTCGCAACAGTTGGATACTGGCTGGAAAAGAAATCGCTGAAATTTGAGGATGTATGCCCGGTTGAACTCACGAATGAGGAGGAGGGGGAGAGCAAACCGGTGGACAAACGGAAGTTCTGGCTGACGGCAATTATCATGATTCTGGTTGTGGCAGGATTTGTGTCGGGAATCGGGACATTGCAGTGGTGGCCATGGTCGGAGCAACCCTTATGATATTGACGGGCTGCGTGGGGCTTAAGGATGCATTTCACGGCATTGATTGGAACACCATAGTAGTACTGGCCTGTTCGCAGGGATTTGCCAAAGGGATGGAGACATCCGGTGCGGGCCAGCTTATCGCTGACACCACACTCAACGTACTGGGGGACAAGGCGACGGTCTTTGTCGTATTGGGTATCATCATTGTACTGAGTGTTATATTGACCAATATAATGAGCAATATTGCAACGGGAACCATGATGTTTCCCATCGTGATTGCCCTGGCTAATGGTATGGGAGTGAACCCCACCACCTTTGTAATTGCAGTGGTGATTGCCTGCCAGTGTGCATTTGCCACGCCGGTAGGAACTCCCTGTGTAACGCAGACGATGGTGGGCGGTTATAAGTTTATGGATTATGTAAAAATTGGCCTGCCGTTAAATATTATTACTACGGTCGCAGCAGTCTTTCTAATCCCGCTTTGTTATGGGATTTAATGCTTATGTGTTCAATGTTTTAAAAGATAATTAATTTATTAACGAAGAAAGGACGTGAAATTATGTATAAAGTCTTAATTCCTCAGGACATACAGGAAGAAGGAAAACAGTATTTAAGAGAAAAGGGGTACGAGATACAGATAGGGAGCGGCTTTGACCGTGACACGTTAAAAAAAGAAATTTCCGATGCCGATGCCGTGATCGCGCGGACCGCCGCTTATCCGGCCGATGTGATTGCAGCAGGAACAAAGCTCAAGGTTATTGCACGTTATGGAGTGGGTTATGACAATATAGACCTTAAGGCGGCAGAAGATATGGGGATTTATGTAACGATTGCCAAAGGATGCAATACCCGATCCGTAGCCGAGCATACGGCCGCGCTGATGCTGGCCTGTGCGAGAAATATTACACAAATTTATGAGGAATTAAAAAGAGGGAATTTTGCCATAAGGAATGCTCTGCCGGGGATGGAACTGAGAGGAAAAACCTTTGGAATAGCCGGCATTGGGGCAATCGGGTTTGAGACGGCAAAGATAGTCCATGACGGATTTTCAATGGAAGTGCTGGCATTTGACCGGTACGCGGACAGAAGCGTTTATTCGGAATGGATACACTTTGTGGACACGCTGGATGAGCTGCTGAAAAATGCTGACGTTTTGAGTCTCCATACACCGCTTACTTCCGAGACAGAGCATATGATTAACCGGGATGCCATGCGGCTGATGAAGCCGTCTGCCATTATTATCAATGCGGCAAGGGGGCCTATCTGGGATGAACGTGATTTATATGAAGCGCTAAAAGAAGGAACCATTGCAGCTGCGGGCTCTGATGTATTTGAGCAGGAGCCGCCGGATGCCAGGTTTCCGTTGTTTGAACTGCCGAATTATATTGCATCCGCACACAATGCCGCTCTGACAAAGGAGGCAAACGCGGCCGTTTCCTTAAGCTGTGCACATGCGGTAGATGACGTTCTCAGCGGCAGGGAACCGGAATTTCCGATTATCAGGCCGGACAAATGAAGAGACAGCGGAAAGCAAACGTAATAGATAATTTATTTCCATATCACTTATATTAGAGGAGGACATCCATATGGGTAAAACATTTTTTGACAATACTGTAATGAAGAAACTGAAAAACCATGAGCCGGTATGCGGCTGCTGGTCACAGGGGTCGAGCCACGTCAATGCCGAGATTATGGCTGAGGCCGGGTTTGATTTGATGATCATTGATATGGAGCATTCCCAGTTGTCACTGCAGGATACGGTACATATAATCCAGACGACAAAAGGAACGGGCTGCGCCCCGTTTGTCAGGACGCCGTGGAACGATATGGTTTGGATCAAGCAGGCTCTGGATACAGGCGCATACGGCATTCATGTACCTTATGTTTCCACAAGAAAAGAGGCTGAATACGCCGTAAAATGCTGCAAATATGCGCCGCAGGGTGTCCGTGGAATCGCAGGCAGCCAGAGAGCCACAAACTTCAGTCTTTCAAAGGCTGATTATTATGCCAGAGCGAATGAGGATGTGATTGTGATGATTGCGATTGAAACTCCGGAAGGAGTGGGCAATATCAGGGAGATTGCATCTGTAGAAGGAGTGGATGGAATCTTTATCGGTCCGGCGGACCTTTCAACCTCCATGGGATATATGGCAAACCCGTCGGTTCCGGAGGTCCAGGCGGCAATCCGCGAAATAGAAGAGGGGACCAAAGAATGCGGAAAGTTCCTTGCCACGATAGCATCCAGTGCAAAAGCGAAACCGTTATATGACAGGGGATATACGATGGTTGCCCTGCTGTCCGATACGACCGGACTGGCAAAACTGGCCGTCGATGCCGTAGATTATTTTAAAAATGAAATCCGGGGCTGCTGATACGGCATCCCAAATGACTTATTTGAATTTTTTATTCATCTTATAACCGTTCGTAAATAACATAGACAGAGGTTTGCCTGAAAATTAACAAGGGCAGCCTCTGTTTTGTCAAAAGGACATAAAGGATTAACTTTATCAGCCCCGTAAATATATAAAAAATGTACAATATTCACATTTTTATGTATAAAGGCTATAAAATTGAGGTAAAATGAGCAAAATAAAAAGTTTATAAATTCTTTGATAATTATTTGACAGGACTCCTGAAGAGTGCTAAGATATAGTTACTATCAATCTATGCAATTGTTTTATTTACGTGGCAAGTCATTTTTAAGGAGGAAATTTGATATGTCAAAGAAAGTCGTAATAGCAAGTGCATGCCGTACCGCCATCGGTTCCATGGGCGGTCAGCTCAGCACAGTGCCGGCAGCAGAGATGGGAGCTGTCGTTATTAAAGAAGCACTGAAGAGAGCTGGCGTAGCTCCGGAGCAGGTAGACCACGTTTACATGGGCTGTGTAATCCAGGCCGGCCTTGGTCAGAACGTGGCCCGTCAGATGTCCATCAAAGCAGGACTTCCGGTTGAAGTTCCGGCTGTAACGCTTAACGTCGTATGCGGCTCCGGTTTACAGTGTGTAAACTCAGCAGCAGAGATGATTATTGCAGGGGACGCTGATATTGTAGTAGCAGGCGGTGCAGAGAACATGTCCGCAGCACCATATGCGTTAATGAACGCACGTTACGGCTACCGTATGAACAACGCTCCTATGATCGACACCATGGTAAATGACGCCCTGTGGGATGCTTTCAACGGCTATCACATGGGAATTACCGCAGAGAATATCTGCGACAAGTGGGGCATCACAAGAGAAGAGCTTGACGAGTTCGCAGCCAGCAGCCAGCAGAAGGCTTTGCGCGTGAAGCCGGCAGATTCAAAGACGAGATCGTTCCGATCGAAGTCAAGAAGAAAAAAGAAACAATCATTGTTGATACCGACGAAGGCCCACGTGCCGGTACAACAAAAGAATCACTTGCAAAACTTCGTCCGGCATTTAAACCAGACGGCGGACGAGTTACGGCAGGTAATGCTTCCTCTATCAACGACGGCGCAGCAGCAGTTGTTGTAATGAGCGAAGAAAAAGCAAAAGAACTGGGAATTACACCAATGGCTACATGGGTGGCAGGCGCACTTGGCGGCGTTGACCCGTCTATCATGGGTATCGGCCCTGTAGCAGCTACCAACAAACTTTTCAAGAGAACAGGCATGAAGGTTGAAGACCTTGACTTAATCGAGGCTAACGAGGCGTTTGCGGCACAGTCTATCGCAGTTGCCCGGGACCTTAACTTCAACAGCGATATCCTGAATGTAAACGGCGGTGCTATTGCCCTTGGTCATCCGGTAGGAGCTTCCGGATGCCGTATCCTTACTACATTGTTATACGAGATGCAGAAACGTGACGCTAAAAAGGTCTTGCAACACTCTGTATCGGCGGCGGCATGGGATGTGCCACAATCGTCGAGAGAGACTAAGCAGTTAGAATAACCGGAACCTGTGGAGGGGCCCTCCACGCTTCGGCTGTTTCTGGTTTACAACATATGGATGTAAGGAGATGATGGCAATGGGGTTTGTTGATTACGAAGAGGATGGATACGTTGGCATTATGACCATCAACCGTCCCCAGGCGCTCAATGCGTTAAACAAGGATGTGTTAAAGGACATCGAAGCTGCTTTTGATGCAGTGGATCTTTCCAGAATCAGAACCATTATCCTGACGGGAGCAGGGGAGAAATCCTTTGTGGCCGGAGCCGATATCGCTGCGATGAGCACGATGACAAAGGCGGAGGGAGAAGCATTTGGCAAATTCGGCAATGATATTTTCCGTAAAATCGAGACTTTCCCGATTCCGGTTATTGCGGCGGTAAACGGTTTTGCACTCGGCGGCGGTAATGAGCTTGCCATGAGCTGTGATATCCGTATCTGTTCCGACAATGCCATGTTCGGCCAGCCGGAAGTTGGCCTGGGAATCACACCGGGATTCGGCGGCACACAGAGACTGGCCCGTCTGATTGGCGTTGGAAAAGCAAAAGAGATGGTTTACGGCGCGAGAAACATCAAGGCGGATGAGGCATACAGACTGGGACTTGTCAATGCGGTTTACACACAGGAGGAACTGATGCCGGCAGCGAAGAAACTGGCTGCGGGCATTGCGAAGAATGCTCCTATTGCTGTGAGAAATTCTAAGAAAGCGATGAACGAAGGACTTCAGGTTGATATGGATCAGGCAATTGTCATCGAGGAAAAGGTATTCGGTGACTGCTTCGAGACAGAAGATCAGAAAGAAGGCATGACTGCTTTTTCGAGAAACGGAAAGTGGACAATTTCAAAAACAAATAATAATGGATCAGGAGCCGGGAACAGCCCGGTTATCCGCATTTTGAAAAATCAGGAGGATTTGTCATGAAAGTTGGTATTATTGGTGCAGGAACAATGGGTTCCGGTATTGCTCAGGCTTTTGCCCAAGTAGAAGGCTACGAAGTATGTTTATGTGATATTAATGAAGAATTCGCCGCAAACGGCAAGCTGAGAATTGCAAAGGCATTTGAGAAGCGTGTTGCAAGAGGTAAAATGGACAAAGAAACAGCGGACAAGATTCTCAACAAGATACATACGGGAATCAAGACTATTTGTGCCGACTGTGATCTGGTAGTTGAAGCAGCAATCGAGGATATGGAAATCAAAAAACAGACCTTCAGAGAACTGGCTGCAATCTGCAAACCGGAGTGTATCTTCGCAACAAATACGTCTTCCCTGTCCATCACGGCAATCGGCGCAGGAATTGACAGACCGGTAGTAGGCATGCACTTCTTCAATCCGGCTCCTGTTATGAAGCTGGTTGAGGTTATCGCCGGACTGAATACACCGGTAGAGGCTGTTGATAAAGTAAAAGCAATCTCAGAAGAAATTGGAAAGATTCCGGTTCAGGTAGAGGAAGCTGCAGGTTTCGTAGTAAACAGAATCCTGATTCCAATGATCAATGAAGCTATCGGCATTTATGCTGAGGGCGAGGCAACTGTAGAAGGCATCGATACAGCTATGAAGCTGGGAGCAAGCCATCCGATGGGACCGCTGGCTCTGGGAGATCTGATCGGCCTTGACGTAGTACTGGCTATCATGGAAGTATTACAGGCTGAGTCAGGAGATCCGAAATACCGTCCGCACCAGATGCTTAGAAAGATGGTACGCGGCGGCAAGTTAGGACAGAAATCCGGCGAGGGCTTCTATAAGTACAATTAATTTTTGAACCGCATCAGGCGAGCCAAAGCCGCCTTTAAGCGCTATATAAGAAAATGATGGAGGAATAGACATGGATTTTACATTAAGTAAAGAGCATGAAATGGCGAGGAAGTTGTTCCACGACTTCGCCGAAACAGAAGTAAAACCTTTAGCACAGGAAGTTGACGAGACAGAACATTTCCCGACAGGCACAGTTGAGAAGATGCAGAAGCTTGGCTTTATGGGAATTCCGGTTCCGAAGGAGTACGGCGGCCAGGGCTGTGACCCGTTAACATACGCTATGTGCGTAGAGGAGCTTTCAAAGGTTTGTGGTACTACAGGCGTTATCGTTTCCGCACACACCTCTCTTTGCTGTGACCCAATCCAGACTTACGGTACGGAAGAGCAGAAACAGAAATTCCTGGTTCCACTTGCAAAAGGTGAGAAATTAGGCGCTTTCGGCTTAACAGAGCCGGGAGCCGGTACAGATGCACAGGGACAGCAGACGAAGGCAGTTTTAGACGGAGACGAGTGGGTACTCAACGGTTCCAAAATCTTCATCACGAACGGTAAAGAAGCTGATGTCTACGTAATCATCGCCGTAACAGGCATTAAAGAAGATGCAAGAGGCAGAAAGAAAAAAGAAATCTCTGCATTTATCGTAGAAAAAGGAACGCCGGGATTCACCTTCGGAACAAAAGAGAAGAAGATGGGTATCCGTGGTTCAGCAACTTACGAGCTTATTTTTACAGACTGCAGAATTCCGAAGGAGAACCTCTTAGGACAGCAGGGTAAAGGCTTTGGTATCGCTATGCATACTCTGGATGGCGGACGTATCGGTATCGCTGCACAGGCTCTCGGCCTTGCAGAAGGAGCGCTTGAAAGAACCGTTGAGTATGTTCAGGAAAGAAAACAGTTCGGACGTACAATTGGACAGTTCCAGAATACACAGTTCCAGCTTGCTGATATGGCTACAAAAGTTAAAGCGGCTCAGCTCCTTGTTTACAGAGCAGCTATGGCTAAGAAGACACAGAAGGTTTATTCTGTAGAAGCAGCTATGGCTAAATTATATGCAGCAGAGGTTGCTATGGAAGTTACAACCAAGGCTGTACAGCTTCACGGCGGTTACGGCTACACAAGAGAGTACGATGTAGAGCGTATGATGCGTGATGCTAAGATTACAGAGATCTACGAAGGAACATCTGAAGTTCAGAGAATGGTTATTTCCGCTTCCCTGTTAAAATAAGATTTCCTGGCAATAGATTGTAAAGTATCTCAATTAGTGAGAAAAAACATGAATAAGGAGTGAACATACCGTGAAAATAGTAGTTTGTATTAAACAGGTTCCGGATACCAAAGGCGGAGTTAAATTTAATCCTGATGGTACTCTTGATAGAGGCGCAATGCTTACAATTATGAACCCAGACGACAAAGCTGGTCTGGAAGCTGCTCTTCGTTTGAAAGATCAGTATGGCGCAGAAGTTACCGTAGTTACAATGGGTCTTCCGAAGGCTGAAGAAGTTCTCCGTGAGGCTATGGCTATGGGCGCTGACAAGGGCGTATTAGTAACAGACAGAGTATTAGGCGGCGCAGATACATGGGCAACGTCCCAGACACTGGCAGGCGCTATCCGCAATTTAGAGTATGACTTAATCATCTCCGGCCGTCAGGCTATCGATGGTGATACGGCACAGGTTGGACCGCAGATCTCCGAGCATCTTGGAATCCCGGTAATCAGCTATGCACAGAAAATCAGAGAAATTAATCTCGAAGATAAATATATCGTTGTTGAGCGTCAGTATGACGACAGATATCATGTAGTTAAGGCTCAGTTACCATGCTTACTGACAGCTCTTGCAGAGTTAAATGAGCCGCGTTACATGACTCCAGGCGGAATCTTCGATGCCTATGCAAAAGAAATCACCGTATGGGGAAGAAATGACCTGAAAGATGTAGAAGATTCCAACTTAGGTTTAAAAGGTTCTCCAACTCAGATCGCTAAGGCTTCCGATAAAGTCAGAAAGGGCGCCGGCGAGCAGGTTAACTTAGATCCAGCCGCTTCCGCTGACTACATCGTAGGCAAACTGGCAGAGAAACACGTTATTTAAAAATCAAAGAAAAGAGTGGTGAATAAGATGAACTTAGAAGCATATAAGGGAGTATTTGTCTTTGCACAGCAGGTTGATAACGTAATCGGCGGTATCGCATTCGAGCTGATTGGCAAAGGAAAAGAATTAGCAAAAGACTTAAATACAGAAGTAACGGCTGTTTTAGTTGGTTCCGACGTAAAAGGCCTTGCAGACCAGCTGGCTGAGTACGGCGCCGACAAAGTAATCGTTGTTGACGATCCTGAATTAAAAGAGTACAGAACAGAGCCATACACACACGCTCTTGCATCTGTTATTGAGAAATACAAACCGGAAATCTTCTTAATCGGCGCTACAGCAATTGGCCGTGACTTAGGACCCCGCGTTTGTGCAAGAATCCATACAGGTTTAACTGCTGACTGTACACAGCTTGATATCGGTGATTTCCCAATGAACCCGATCCCAGGCAGAGAGACAAAACACAATCAGTTACTGATGACACGTCCTGCATTCGGCGGTAACACAATCGCTACCATCGCCTGCCCGGAATTCCGTCCTCAGATGGCTACCGTACGTCCAGGCGTTATGAAGAAAGCTCCGAAGGTTAAAGGCGCTAAAGCTGTAATCGAAGAGTTCAACCCAGGATTTACACCAAACAGCCAGTATGTAGAGATCCTTGACATCGTTAAGGCTGTAACTGACACTGTAGATATCATGGACGCTAAGATCCTCGTATCCGGCGGCCGTGGAATGGGCGGTCCGGATAACTTCAAGATTCTTGAAGAACTGGCAGAAGCAATCGGCGGAACAGTAAGCTGCTCCCGTGCTGTTGTAGATGCAGGCTGGAAGCCAAAAGATTTACAGGTAGGCCAGACTGGTAAGACAGTTCGTCCTAACGTTTACTTTGCAATCGGTATCTCCGGAGCAATTCAGCATCTGGCAGGTATGGAAGAGTCTGATATCATCGTTGCAATTAACAAAGATGAGACAGCTCCTATCTTCGACGTAGCTGATTACGGCGTTGTAGGCGATCTGAACAAGGTTGTGCCTATGCTGACAGAGAAGATTAAAGAAGCTAAGGCTGCTGCAAAAGATAACTAATCTTCTGTAACAGAATTATAATTTAATATAGGGCGGCCCCTGAGGCCGGCCGGATAAAGCACCGCAAAACAGATGTGAAAACAGGTTTTGCGGTGCTTTTTTTGGCTGTGAGAGCCGCGGTAACACGCAGCAGAATATTAAGACGCTCTTCAAGGAACCAGCCCTTTTATAGCAGCCGGCTGTCCTTAATCCGGTATTTACGGCGGCAGGGACTTACGTCACTGAAGCGACCCGCCGCAGGCAGAGAATCCTGTGAGCGGGCCTCTCTTGAATTAAAAATTAACAGTTATTTGCCTGTTGCCAGTGTTTAGAATAACTTTTGGAAATAAAAAGCGGCCGATAGTATAATTGGTTTATCAGAGGGGAAACCATATTAAATCGGTTGAGAGGGAACTTTTATGACAAGAGAAAAACAAATTAAGCCAGTAGAAACTTATGTGAGAAAAAGAATGCTCTGTTTGAAGGAAAAGATGGCGGAACAGGCACTTGACGCAGTAATTATCCAGAAACCGGAGAACGTGTTTTATTTTAGTAATTTCAATCCGGTAATAAACAGCCATCCCACTTATATAATTGCTGGGCCTGAAATCGAACCATGTTTGTTGGTACACGCTTTGCGGATGGAACATGCAAAAGCAGAGGGAGCAATTGGACGCATTGAACTTTATGGAAGATGGGGGAATAAGGTTACTTTGGCAGAAGATCCGGTCAATGCTATCAGAGAACTTCTCAAAAAAGAAGGGCTGAGGATTGGAATGGAACTGGATTACAGTAATGTTTTATTTTATCAAGAGGTAATTGAAAAATTATTTCCTAATGAAATTGTACCAATTTCCGGCTGGCTCAGCATGATGAAAATTATCAAGGATGAATATGAAATAAGTTGTATCAGTAAATCGTCTGAGCTTGTCGATATGGGTGTCAAAACGACGATTGAGGCTCTTGAAGGAGGGTATTCGGAGGCAGAGGCATCTACCGAAGGCCAATACGCAATGAGGAAATTGTGGAACAAAAAATTTCCGGAGTCTGAGGTATGCGGATTCGGGACCTCAGAGGGAGGGATGATAGACAGTCTTCATGTTTGGTGTCTATCCAACGGACACATTGCCTATGGTTGTGACTGCCCGAAAAACTACTATCCCATAAGAGGGGACCTGAGTCTTCCTATGGCTTGGGCTAAAACAAATGGTTACCATGCGGAAAATGAGAGGACAATCATCGTAGGGGAGATTGACAATTATAAGAAAAAGGCATATGAGGGAATGTTGAAGGCAAGGGAGGGGATTTTTGAAATACTGAAGCCGGGAATTTCTTTTGAAGCTCTTCACGATAAGGCAGCGACGGTGTATTCAGACTATGGATTTGGAAACATACTTCCCGGCCGTGTGGGACATGGAATAGGCTGTTCTGCGCATGAGTTTCCCTCTTTGGAAAGAGGGAATAAACTGATAGTACAGTCTGGCATGGTTATTACTGTAGAACCGGGGCTGATGGATAAATCCTGGGGTGGAGTACGCCACTCTGATACGGTTCTTATAACCGAGGATGGTTTTGAGAGGATGACAAAACTTGATATGGGTGAAATTATCATAAAATCTTTGTGATATAATTTTAGAAACCGGAGGGAAACAGTTTATACATCCCTCCGGTTTTTAAGCGTTATAGAGGATAATTCTAATGCAAGGGGAAGATCAACAAATTATGTCTTTGGCAGTCTGGACAAAGGCATTTATGGTAGAGGAAGGAAATTTTGTATGCCTGTAATTTATTACGATACTGTTTTTTTTATGAAATTCTTCAATGGGATAAATTTGATGGTGTGAAAAATCGTAAAAAGAATAACGGATAAAAGTTTCCGGACAGATAATAATACCCAGGCCCGCAGAGCAAAGAGAGAGGAGCGTTCCTACATTTTTTGTTTCTAAAAAAGGTTTAGGGATAAAATCAAGAAATCTAAAATATTCCTGGCTATAGGCGGCCAACTTTGTATCGGGTGTCATGGATAAAAAAGGACAGACTTTCAGGCAGGAAAGGACAAATTGTGAGTCTGGATTGCCATTTTGAAGTACACTATGACCAGGAAAGTATTTTTGGATTATGACATTTGGAATAATAACCATAAAGTGTTCTTCGTAAAGTGGCACACTAATGATCTGGGCGGTATCTTTGGGAAGAAAACCTATGCTCACATCGACGGTTCCGCTGTGAAGGGCTTCCTCGACTTCATCCGTATTCCCTTCAAAGAGACAGATGGAAACGCCGGGATGTTTTTCGTTAAAAACCTGAAGGACTGAGGGGAGCAGGACTTGGGTTCTGACGTGGGTACTTCCTACGGTAAGGGAACCTCCAATAAAGCCGCTAATGTCCAAAAGTTCTTTTTGCAGATCGCTTTCCAGGGTCAGTAACTCGGCAGCTCTGTTTTTCAGGTGAATCCCTGCCGGTGTCAATCTTAGCGGAGTGCTTCGGTAAAACAATGGCACGCCAAAATATTCCTCCAGCTTCTGAATATGTCCGCTTAAAGATTGTTGTGTTATATAAAGTTTGTGGGCCGCTTTACGGAAATTCATTTCCTCAGAAAGAATTAGAAAGTATTTTAAATTTAAGAAATTAATCACGGCGTTCTCCTTTCTTTGTCCTATTATAACACTAAGTAAAAATACGGGCAATGCCGCAATAATAAACTGTATACGGAATCTGGTTTCAGAGTGACAGGAAAAAGACTGTTATATCACCCGAATAAGTCTGTTGGACAAGGGAGGGGAGGATTATTATAATCAAAATATAAGGTAACTGGTAGATGTGAGAACCGCGGCTCCAAAAGACAGATGAGAATAATTCAATAAACAATGAGTGTAAGAATGGATAATCCGGGCTGTTAAGTATAATAGCTTGAATTAGGTAGTGTCAAGTGATTTATGAAAACCGATGGCCGGGGAACCCGGCGTAAATGAACCTTGTAAATTACAGATATATTTAGAAACTGGCAGTGTCCGCCACCCTTGACGGCACACCAAAACAATGCTCTGAACGTCTTACCGACGGCGAAGAACTCAGGAACAGATAAGATTTCACCGTCTGCGTCACAGCATGATAGCATTGTTTTGGCGTGCCATCAAGGCAGGTCCCGGGATGGTCGCATTTTACCTCTGGCCCGGAATCTAAGAACAGATTTAACCGGCAGCCTGCTGTTCCTTCAGCTGGAGGATGGTCTGCTGACCGAGCAGAATCAGGAGCTGCCACTTCCCGGGCATGTTGTCAGCCCCCTCCAGCATACCGACTGGATTGAGCACCCGATAGTGGTTGTGCTTATGGGGACGGAGAAAGTTGTAGTAGGCGACCCAGAGCGCCACGTTATAGTTGGCGCCATTGTAATTGTCGTAACCGCAGCTGACCCGGTAAGTGGATTTAAACGTGCGGTTAAGCCGTTCGATCATCTGCTTGTAGGGGCGGAACTCCTTAGAGACCGCATCATTGTTTGTGAGTCCGATTACCTGGGTAATGTCAAACTGGAAGCTGTCTCCCAACTCCCTTACGAACTGCTGGGCGGCCAGAGGATAAGCACTATAGCCGTCGGCAATGAACCGAAACTTCTCGGGGAGTCTTTTTATGCCCCGGAAAGCCATGCGCATGGCGAGGATGCATGGCCCGACAGAGCGGTTGTCTGAAACCTGGTAGCCGAGGATGGAGCGGGAAGCGGCATCCATGATGAACCAGATGTAGCCTTTGATGCCCCGGACTTTGATATAAGTCTCATCTGCCGTAAAGACGGAGGACTTTGGATATTCATAGTGGTCAACAAAGGGTTTAATGACAATGGCGGCCGTTCTGGCATAGTTGGCGACCTGCTGATGTGAGATCCTGATTCCGTAAAGGTCATACAGAGCCTGAGCCGTTTTACGGAGGGAAAGCTGGAGGTTCACATGCATGGTGAGGCACAGGGACATGATATGAGCGTTATGTTTGGAAAACTTCAGGGAGGAGGAATTCTCAGGCAGGGAGTCTAAGTCCATGCGGAAGAAATCCACCGTGAATTCCCGGTAGAGGTAGTGCAGCTTATACTTGTTTTTACCGTAATCCTCATGCAGATGGTCCTTATCAACCCTGGAGAGGTTGTGAAGGTAGAAGGAGCACCTGGGTTGACGCATTTATGGATGCGGAAAAACTTCCGGTCCCATTAGGGACGAGGGAGTGGCCGCAGTAAGGGCATACAGCGGAGAGGCGATGTGACAACCTCGCCGGTGACAAAGGTCTGCCCACAGACTTTGCATTGGAACTGCCCATTGCCGCCATTATTATCGTAGAGATAGTGGTGAGGTGCCCCACAAAGAGGACAGAAGGTATCTTCAGGGATGGATTTACCATTGCGGCGCTGAACGGGTCTGACGGATTTGCCGTACTTCCAGAGATAGTATTCAAGGAGAAACTGCCAGTCCTGTTTGATGAACGGCTTGAGGAGCGGGAGGGGTCGGTAGTAAACTTCTGGTATTTAGGAGTGGGAACCATCAAAGGCCCACTGCTTGAGTGGAATATATTTGCAGATAAAGTTCAGGAGCCAGCAGATAGTTTTGTATTGTTCTTGAATTATAGTGAGTAAATAGAGTATAATGTTATCCATAAGCAATGATTTATCCTTTTAGTTGATGGTTTGTGGTGAACTCATTATACCAGAAAAGGGAGGTCATTGCTTTTTATTTTCAAAAGTGGTGTAATCCCTGAAAATACAAGGTTTTAATAAAAACGGAGGTCAGACTTGACACTACCTTGAATTAGGTAGTGTCAAGTGAATTATGAAAACCCGAAGCCGGGTGAACTGGCAACATTAGAACCTTGAAAATTGCAGATATGTAAGAAATCGGCAGTTCCCGCCACCCTTGACGGCACGCCAAAACAATGCTCTGAACGTCTTACCGACGGCGAAGAACTCAAGAACAGATAACATTTCACCGTCGTAGTCACAGCATGGTAGCATTGGTTTGGCGTGCCATCAAGGGCAGGTCCCTTCGGGATGGCGTTTTGTCCCTCTGGCTTGGAATCTAAGAACAGATTTAGCCAGCCGCCAGCTGTTCCTGCAGATGGAGGATGGTTTGCTGTCCGAGCAGGATCAGGAGCTGCCATTTACCGGGCATGTTGTCTGCGTCTTCCAGCATATCGACTTTATTGAGCACCTGATAATGATTGTGCTTGTGAGGACGCAGGAAGTTGTAGTAGGCGACCCAGAGTGCCACGTTATCGTTTGCGCCGTTGTAATTATCGTAGCCGCAGCTGACCCGGTAAGTGGATTTAAAGGTACGGTTGAGCCGTTCAATCATCTGTTTGTACGGGCGGAACTCTTTAGAGACGGCATCGTCGTTTGTGAGTCCGATTACCTGGGTGATGTCAAATTTGAAGCCCCCAGCTCCTGAGCGAACTGCAGGGCGGCCAGCGGATAGGCGCTGTACCCATCGGCAATGAACCGGAACTCTCAGGGAGTTTCGTTAGGTCTTTGGAACGCCATGCGCATGGCGAGAATGCAGGGTCCGACCGATCGGTTGTCTGAAACCTGGTATCCGAGGATGGAGCGTGAGGCAGCGTCCATGATGAACCAGATGTATCCTTTGATACCGCGTACCTTGATATAGGTCTCATCGGCAGTGAATACGGAAGATTTCGGTATTCATAGTGGTCAACGAAGGGTTTGATGACAAGGGCGGCTGTCCTGGCATAGTTGGCAACCTGCTGGTGGGAAACCGGATGCCATAGAGATCGTTTAAGGCCTGGGCAGTTTTTCGGAGGGAAAGCTGGAGGTTGACATGCATGGTAAGGCACAGGGACATGATGTGTGCGTTGTGCTTAGAGAATTTCAGGGAGGAAGCGTTCTTAGGCAGGGAGTCTAAGCTTATGCGGAAGAAATCCACGGTGAATTCCCGGTAGAGGTAATGGAGCTTGTATTTATTTTTACCGTGATCCTCATCCAGATGTTTTTCTCAACCCTGGAGAGGTTATGCAGATAGAAGGAACACTTTGGATTGACACATTTGTGGATGCGGAAGAACCTCCGGTCCTTTTCGGGCCAAGGGTGTCCACAGTAAGGGCACACGAAACGGACTGGGAGGTAACAACCTCCCAGTGACAAACGTCTGTCCACAGACCTTGCACTGGTACTGTCCGTTGCCGCCATTATTATCATAGAGATAGTGGAGGGGAGCGCCACAGAGGGGACAGACGGTATCCTCGGGAACGGATTTCCCGTTGCGCCGCTGGACCGACCTGACGGTTTTACCATACTTCCAGAGGTAGTATTCCAGTAGGAACTGCCAGTCTTGTTTGATGAAAGGCTTGATGACAGGGAGGCGGTCAGTGGTAAATTTGTGGTATTTAGGGGAGTGGGAATCATCGAAGGCCCACTGCTTGAGAGGGATATATCTGCAGATAAAGTTCAGGAGCCAGCAAATCGTTTTATATTGTTCTTGAATTACAGTAAGTAAATAGAGTATAATGTTATCCATAGCAATGATCAATCCTTTGGTTGTGATGTTTTTGTGGTGATTACATTATACCAAAAAGGGGAGGTCATTGCTTTTTTATTTTAAAAAAGTGGTGTAATCCTTGGAAACACGAGGTTTTTAATAAAAAACGGAGTGTCAGACTTGACACTACCTTGAATTAGGTAGTGTCAAGTGAATTATGAAAACCCGAAGCCGGGTGAACTGGCAACATTAGAACCTTGAAAATTGCGGATATGTAAGAAATCGGCAGTTCCCGCCACCCTTGACGGCACGCCAAAACAATGCCCTGAACGTCTTACCGACGGCGAAGAACTCGAGAACAGATAAAGTTTCACCATCGTTGTCACAGCATGGTAGCATTGGTTTGGCGTGCCATCAAGGGCAGGTCCCTTCGGGATGGCTGCGTTTTGTCCCTCTGGCTTGGAATCTAAGAACAGATTGAGCCAGCTGTCTGCTGTTCCTGCAGCCGGAGGATGGTTTGCTGTCCGAGCAGGATCAGGAGGCCATTTACCGGGCATGTTGTCTGCGTCTTCCAGCATATCGACTTTATTGAGCACCTGATAATGGTTGTGCTTGTGCGGGCGCAGGAAGTTGTAGTAAGCAACCCAGAGTGCCACGTTATAGTTTGCGCCATTGTAATTATCGTAGCCGCACTGACCCGGTAAGTGGATTTAAAGGTACGGTTGAGCCGTTCGGTCATCTGCTTGTAGGGACGGAACTCCCTGGAGACCGCATCATTGTTTGTGAGCCCGATTACCTGCGTGATGTCAAACTTGAAGCCTTCCCCCAGCTCCTGAGCGAACTGCAGGGCGGCCAGCGGATAGGCGCTGTACCCATCGGCAATGAACCGGAACTTCTCAGGAGTTTCGTTAGGCCTTGGAACGCCATGCGCATGGCGAGAATGCAGGGTCCGACCGATCGGTTGTCTGAAACCTGGTATCCGAGGATGGAGCGTGAGGCGTCCATGATGAACCAGATGTAGCCTTTGATGCCGCGTACCTTGATATAGGTCTCGTCGGCAGTGAACACGGATGATTTCGGGTATTCATAGTGGTCAACGAAGGGTTTGATGACAAGGGCGGCTGTCCTGGCATAGTTGGCAACCTGCTGGTGGGAAATCCGGATGCCATAGAGATCGTTTAAGGCCTGGGCAGTTTTCGGAGGAAAGCTGGAGGTTGACATGCATGGTAAGGCACAGGGACATGATGTGTGCGTTATGTTTAGAGAACTTCAGGGAGGAAGCGTTCTTAGGCAGGGAGTCTAAGCTTATGCGGAAGAAATCCACGGTGAATTCCCGGTAGAGGTAATGGAGCTTGTATTTATTTTTACCGTGATCCTCATCCAGATGTTTTTTATCAACCCTGGAGAGGTTATGCAGATAGAAAGAACACTTTGGATTGACACATTTGTGGATGCGGAAGAACCTCCGGTCCTTTTTCGGGACAAGGGTGTGTCCACAGTAAGGGCACACGAAACGGACTGGAGGTAACAACCTCCCCAGTGACAAACGTCTGTCCACAGACCTTGCACTGATACTTGCCCGTTGCCGCCATTATTATCATAGAGATAGTGGTGGGGAGCGCCACAGAGTGGGACAGACGGTATCCTCGGGAACGGATTTCCCATTGCGCCGCTGGACCGTCCTGACGGTTTTACCATATTTCCAGAGGTAGTATTCCAGTAGGAACTGCCAGTCTTGTTTGATGAAAGGCTTGATGACAGGGAGGCGGTCAGTGGTAAATTTGTGGTATTTAGGGGAGTGGGAATCATCGAAGGCCCACTGCTTGAGAGGATATATCTGCAGATGAAGTTCAGGAGCCAGCAAATAGTTTTGTATTGTTCTTGAATTACAGTAAGTAAATAGAGTATAATGTTATCCATAGCAATGATCAATCCTTTGGTTGTGATGTTTTTGTGGTGATTACATTATACCAAAAAGGGGAGGTCATTGCTTTTTTATTTTAAAAAAGTGGTGTAATCCTTGGAAACACGAGGTTTTAATAAAAAACGGAGTGTCAGACACTACCTTGAATTAAATGGAGGGAAGATATGGAAAAAGAAAGGAAATCTTTATTCGAACGTTTTTTGGAAAAGGTAGAATACGTAGGGAACAAAATACCTCACCCGACTTTATTGTTTTTATGGCTAATGGGAATTACAATTGTACTTTCATTTATTTTTTCTGTTCTTAATATTACAGCAGTGAATCCGGTTACGGGTGAAGTGATAGAAGCGTATAATCTGCTGTCTGTAAAAGGATTTGTTAAGATGCTGGTGACAGCTCAGGGAAATTTTACGGGAGTCAGCGCTCTGGGGATGGTATTAGTCTGTATGATGGGCGTAAGCCTGTGTGAACAATCGGGACTATTTCGTGTAGCCCTAAAAGGAACGGTAGAAAACTCCGGGTTCGGATTTAAAAGTAATGGTAATATTTTTTATCTGTTGTGTTCTGGCAGATTGTGCCGGGGGTGCCGGATGGGTAGTTCTTCCGCCTTTAGGTGCAATGATATGGCTCAGCATGGGACGTAATCCCCTTGCCGGTATGTTTGCTGCCTATGCTACTACGGCGAGTGCGTTTTGCGCCAATATACTGGTGACGTCTATGGATATTGTCAACTTAAGCTTTACACAGACAGCAATTGACTTATTGGATAAAAATTATCATCTGTCGGCTGCCTGTAACTGGTTCTTTTCCTCTGCGGCAGCAGTTTTGCTGGTTCCTGTATCTTTGTATGTTACAATTAAAATAGTGGAACCGCGGATGGGTAAATATAACCCGGAGTATGCACAGGAAGGAACAATAGAAGGAGATGTACCAATTAAGGAAGCTGAAATGAAGGCTTTGAAAACAGCGGGATTTGTATTTGTCGGATATCTGGCGGTAGTTGCTGCCCTGACAGTTATAGGAGTACTCAGGGATCCGGAAACAGGTTCCGCAGTTGCGTCATCGGCTCCTCTGATGCAGGGAATGTCCGTATTGATAGCCCTGATGTTTGCAATTCCGGGGGCTGTATTTGGATTTAAGACCGGGAAATTCAGGAATTTTGCAGACTTAGCGGATGGGTTGGCAAGTGCAATGGCGGGAATGGGAAGTTATATTGCAATGATATTCTTTATGGCGCAGTTTATGAACTATTTCGATTGGTCTAATCTGGGGCTTATACTGGCAATTAAGGGAGCTGAAGTATTGAAGGCTTCCGGTCTGCCTATCTGGCTGGTGCTGGTGCTGTTTATTATCTTCATTGCCCTTTTAAACATACCGGTGGGCGGCGCTCCGACAAAATATGCGGTTATTGCACCAATCTTTGTGCCAATGTTCATGCTGCTCGGGTATAATCCGGCAATGCTGCAAATGGCCTACAGAATTGGTGACGCATGCACCAATCCGATTACGCCGACCTTTGCCTATTTTGGGATGCTGCTTGCTTTGGGGCAGAAGTATGATAAACGGCTACGATTCGGATCCCTGTTTGCCAATATGACACCGTATTGTATTGCTTCAGGTTTTGTAATGACAATACTTTTTGTGCTATGGTTTGTTCTCGAACTTCCATTTGGGCCGGGCGCTGGTTTGTATCTTTAAAAGCATTCTGGTGATATGTCAAGAACTTTTTGAAGAAGATTTTGATATGTTTTCAGAAAAGGGTAACTTTAACAGACCTTCGGTATATTTTACGTATAACCGAATGTCAGTTCGACTCAATATTATATTCGGTGTCCAGCTTTTCGCCGGTGTACAGTTGGTTTTTGACCAGCAATCCAAAAACGAGTCGTACTAATTTACGAGATGTAAGCGCGAGTGCTCTTTTGTGCTGATGTTTGGTTACCTCAGCATATTTTCTGGCATAGAAATCAGCATATTCAGGGATGTGCTTCCTGACGCTGTTTGCCGCTTCGCCAAGATAGCGCGAAGATAGGGTTTCCGGCTTTCGACATTTTGTTGTCCTCAGAGTGAAATCTCCGGAATCACCCTTAGGCCAGTAAAGGCCGGCATATTTGGCAAGGGCATCGGATGAATGGAACACGGTTATATCGCCTATTTCTGATAGAATTCCGGATGCCCATATCGGACCTATTCCAGGTATGGATTGAAGGATGAGCAGGGCGTTAGGGTTCATTCCGTTGATGCATTTCTCAATCGCCTGCTCGATCAGCTTGATTTCTTTCTGATAGGCGTGGATGCAGTTAAACGAGCTTGCCAGTGATATGCTCAGTGGTTCATACATGCACTTGTCTAACCGGTAGGAATCCCTGGCTGCCTTGCGCAGGAGTTCCGAAGTTTTTGATAGGTCAGAGATGCGGTTCCTGCTCTTCCCCGCAAGGGAAGGCGCTCCTCTTCCGGCATATCGATAATCTCCTGCGGAGACAAAAATTCCGTCAGGACAGCTGAGGACGTGGCACCATAGAGACTGCCAAAAGGCTTGTCATCACCTTCAAGGAGCTGAAGTTCACTGAACTTCAGATAAAGATTCGAAACCATATAAGTCTTCTCCCTGGTGATGCACTCAGAAAGGTGCATACGGTGCCTTGTAAGGCGTTTCAGGGATATGAACTGCCCGCCGCGCCATGGCTCCAGTTTTTTCGTACGGCCTACCCTGCCAAAGTCTGCGATGAGATATGCATCTGTGGGATCGGTCTTTTCCATTCCGATATAGGACTTTCGGTAATTCGAAGTGGCCTTTGGGTTTACACAGAAGACGTAAGGCTTGTAGGGCATGAGAACCTCGCTGGTCGATAGGAAGTTTGAAATATGGACGCTGTATACAGAAGTGGATTCCAGCACGATAAGAATCGTATTCAGGTTTTATTCTTGTGCATACACTCAGCAATCATATTAACAAGCTTATCGGCACCCGGCTGGTTATTGCCAAACGATGATGAGATGTATTTGTTTTCCTCGAAGTCCATAGCATAGACAGCATTGGTCTTTGAGCTTACATCAATACCTACAAACAAGGTGGACATATAGTTGAGCTTTAACATGATATCACCTCCATTCCGATGGGGATTTGTGAAGCCTGAAGCAAGGTTTATCCTGTGCCGCATACGGTGACCGAACCTCGCGCAATGAGCATGCACCCAGTCAGCCTTTTGCTGGGGCTAACGGCTGGGATGAAAATTCTGTGTCAGCGGAATGTGCCGTATGCCAGGCTGAATGCTTTCAAAGCAGTCTCGGACGAAGCCGGCTGGAGGAGAAGCAGTGCCTTCGGACATCAGACTCTACCTGATATCATACCACAGGATCTACCTATATTGAAATGTAACTATCAACTGTATAGATGGGAATCGGGATGAGGGGAGTACCTCTTAGATATCCTTACCATTTATACCCAAAAGAATAAGTCTGTAAGCGGTTTTTCTTGCTTACAAACTTATTATACGAGGAGGGATTTCTGTGGAATGTATTCGTAAAATTGTTGTATCGGGCTCACCTTATGAAAGGGGCAGGGGAGTTTTTAAAACCATTAATACATGAAAACATCAATAATATCATAGACAGACTGAGCAGTTCTGTTTTGGATATAGGGCGTTATCGTGAAATAACTGTAAGAAATGCAGAATTTCTAAAAAACCGGTGCCCGGAACAGTGGGAGGAGATGGAAGGAATTGCGAAAGGCGCAGACGCTTCATTCGACGATATACTGACCATAAATATTCCATCTTATTTTATGAAGGATACTTTCGCCGAGGATTGCAGTATGCTGCTGGCACGTTCTGGTTCGACTCTGGATGGCCTTACTTATCTGATTAAAAACAGGGATATGGAGATGATGGAGCACCAGGCAGCTATTGAATACCTTTATCCGGATGGAAAAACGGTTCTGGAGGTAAATGGAGCTGGGATTATTACCTATCCGGCTATCGGATTGAACAATAATGGATTGGCTGTAACCTCCACCGGCTTTTGGTCGCCGAAAACAGAGATTGATATGGAAGATATTGACTGTTGCCATATTTTTGTGAATATACATCATCTTCTTGAAAAGTGCTCTTGTACCGGTGATGTACTGGAGATGTTAAAGACGTATCCGAGAATGAATGGATTAAACATGATTGCAGCCGACAGACAGGGTGCCGTATTGATCGAGACAACGAAAGACGGGTATCTGTGCCGGTGGGCGGATGAAAGCGGAATATTATTCAGAACAAACCATTACTGCTTGGGGGAACATGTTTATCAGAATCCGGACAGGGATAAATACTTGTCTACATTTTTAAGATACGAGCGAATAGAGGAAATGCTTAAACAACAAAAAAATAGGCTCCGGTTTCAGGATTTGCTTAAAATTATGTCGGATCATGTAAACGGTCCGGTTAACGCAATCTGCCGACACCCGAATACATATGGAAGGACGGAGACGGTGTCTTGCAGTATTATTGTATTAGAAGATGGAGAATTATTTACCACTCCGGGAAATCCATGTGAACATCTCATAAACATAAAAACAGAATTAGTATAAAAAGTTATCAAACCATAAACCGGGAGAGATGGAACGTCATATGAGGCTCGTTCCCCTCTCCCGCTTTATTGATGGCATAAATAATTGATATGGTCCAAACAGACTTAGATCCATCCACCGTCCAGCCCAATAATCTGTCCGGTCAGATAAGATTCCTTATATCCCAGATGGTAAGCCAGATCAGCTACTTCCTCCGCCTTACCCAGTCGTCCCGCCGGAATGTCTTCCATCAGCCCGATTAAGTCTTCCCGGTGCAGGAAGTGGTTCATCTCCGTGTCGATGGCGCCGCAGGCGATGGCATTGACCTGGATATTGCTGGGAGCCAGTTCCTTGGCGAGCGCCTTGGTAAAGGCATTGACTCCTCCCTTGGTGGCGGAATAAGCCACTTCGCAGGATGCGCCGCTTATTCCCCATACGGAAGAGATATTGACTATCTTTCCCTGCTGTTTCTGGAGCATCATTGGAACAGCCAGACGGCAGCAGTTAAATACCGAAGTGAGATTCGTCCGGATCATGAGTTCCAGTCCTCCGGCTTCATATCCTGGAGCAGTCCGTAGGAAATCCCTGCGTTGTTTACGAGGACATCCAGGCCGCCGAACTGTTTTTTAATCTGTTTGAACAGTTCCTCACAGGAATTGTAATCGCCGGCATCCCCGACCCATGTCATACATTCTACATTATAGTTTTCAATTTCCACCTCAGTCAGCAGAAGCTGGTCGCGCCGGTGGACACAGGTGATAATTACGTTGTAGCCCTTTTTGGCATATTTTATCGCAATGGCCTTACCGATTCCCCGGGAAGCGCCTGTGACAAGTACTGTTTTTCTTGGCATAAAAATCAACTCCTTTGAAAGTCAGTTTACTTTATATCCTAACCGCGGGAGCTTCCCGCACGTCGCCGTAATCCATTTTTACCGGGACAGGCAGATTATCAGGATATTTATATTTTATCACGGATTGGAGAAAATGTCATGGAAAACGAATTTTTCAGCAGGACAGGAAACATTTGAAAAAATATAGTTACTTTTTACACGGTAATGTCCCGCTTGTTATTTTTTACAGCATTGCCGCTTTTTAACAAGGGTGTGAAAAGTAACAAAATATAAAAATGTAAGAAGTTTCCATCTAAAATATCTGTTCCACGCTGGAAAGATGTGGTATACTTAAAAGTAAGCTCAAAAGCCATGGATCCGCATGGTGATGACAAATGATAATACAGCAGTATACGTGATGATAAATTTAGGACAAGAACAGATTAGAATGATTGGAGGACAGCCAGATGGACAAGATACATGATCTGATCATTATCGGTTCCGGCCCGGCCGTAATGCGCGGCCTACGCGCAGCGGGCGGAGCTTGATACGGTGGTGATCGAGAGAAACATGATGAGCGGGGGACAAATTCTCAACACGTATGAAGTGGATAACTATCCCGGGCTTCCGGGAATCTCGGGTTTTGATCTTGGAATGAAGCTGAGGGAGCATGCAGACAAGCTGGGAGCTGAATTTGAGGAAGACACTGTTACGGCCGCAGAACTGGGCGGCGAGGTTAAGAAGATAGTTTGTGAGAACGACACTTATCTGGCCAGGGCGGTAATCATAGCTACGGGAGCCCACCACAGAAAGCTCGGAGCCAAAGGCGAGGAGATTCTGACCGGGGCCGGGGTTTCGTACTGTGCAACGTGTGACGGAGCATTTTTTAAGGGGAAAACAACCGCGGTAATCGGCGGAGGCGATGTGGCAATAGAGGATGCCATATTTTTGGCCAGAATGTGCAGCAAGGTTTACCTGATCCACAGGAGGGATGAACTGAGAGGCGCGAAGAGCCTGCAGAACCGCCTGATGTCCCTCGATAATGTAGAAGTTATCTGGGATACTGTGGTTGAAGAAATTGTAGGTTCGGATAAAGTAGAGGCATTAAAGCTGAATAATAAAAAGACCGGTGAAAAGAGTGAACTGAAGGTGGACGGCGTATTCGTTGCCGTAGGAATCGAACCGGACAGCGGACAGTATGCCGGGCAGGTTGAGACAGATAACCAGGGATATATTATAGCCGGCGAGGACGGACGGACTTCGGTAGACGGAGTGTTTGCAGCCGGGGACGTCAGAACGAAGGCGCTGAGGCAGATTATTACAGCGGCGCCGACGGAGCAAACTGCATTACAAGCGCACAGAGTTATCTCACCAGGATTTAGGGGGAAGTTTCACATGAGAAAGGGTTTGAAGATACTGATGATGTCGTCTGCCTTCCTGTTGATTGCAGGAGGCGGTCCGTTTTCATCGGAAGCCGCAATGAATCTGGAGACGGATTCACCGGTGGCAGGTGCGTCGGTGGCTATCAATAATTATTATGCAGGCAGCCTGAACCCGGAGGAGAGCTGGCTCAGGCATTTTCTTCCGAGGAGATGCTGGCCCGCGCCGCCACATCGGAACGGGCCGGGGAGGTGCCGGTCGTTAAAGCCGCAGGAAAATCGGCATATGATAATGTGGCCATTTCCCGTGTAAGCAATTATGTCAATGTAAGGTCGGAGGCCAATACCACAAGCGCCGTTGTGGGAAAGATTTACAACAACTGTGCCGCCACGATCCTTTCCACTGTGGACGGGGAGGGCGGAAAGTGGTACCAGATTCAGTCGGGAAATGTAAAGGGCTATATAAAAGCTCAGTATTTTATAACAGGAGCGGAAGCTGAGTCGATTGCAAGACAGGTGGGCACACCGATGGCCCGCGTCGCCAGCACGTCAACTCTGAGGCTGCGCGAGAAGCCCAGCCTGGACAGCCGTACACTGGACCTGCTTTCGCCTGATGCCGAGTATGTGGTAATCGGAGAAGAGGGAGATTTTGCGAAAATATCCGTGGACAACGATCTGGTCGGTTATGTATTCAAGGATTACATCGATGTCAGGGTTGAATTCAATAAGGCCGTTTCAACACAGGAAGAGCAGCAGAAGGCAGCGGAAGCGGCAAAACTGAAAAAAGAAGCGGAAGACGCGATAAAGAAGATGGAAGAGGCCAAAAAGGAAGCTGCAAAGCAGACGGCCGAGGCCCCCAAACAGACGACCAAGGCTCCGGCCGCCACGAAAGCTCCGGAGACAGCTTATACTGGTACGATAGAGGCCAACCCGAACAGTACGACGAAGGCTCCTGAACCGACAAAGGCTCCTGAAACCACAAAAGCGCCCGAGACCACGAAGGCGGCGTCGGGCAATAAAGGGCCGGGAGGCGGAAGCCCAGGTTCGAACGGACCGGGAGGCGGTTCCAGCGAAGTGGTTTCGGCCACACGCTCAGCCGTAGTGGCTTATGCCAAACAGTTCCTGGGAAATCCGTATGTATATGGCGGAACCAGCCTGACAAACGGTGCGGACTGCTCCGGATTTACACAGGGCGTTTATGCCCACTTCGGCATTACAACGGGGCGCAGTTCCAGGGATCAGGCGGCAAAGGGACGCGAGATATCGGTCAGCAGCGCACAGCCGGGAGATCTGCTGTTCTATGCCAGCGGCAACTATATCAATCACGTTGCCATGTACATAGGCGGAGGACAGGTGATCCATTCCAGTACTCCTGCTACGGGTATTACAATTTCACCGTCCAACTACCGGACTCCGTGTAAAGCGGTGACGTTCCTGGATTAATGATGGGAGATAATTCCACCGAGCTGACATTGGTTTAAATTACAATTAAAAAGGCTCTTTGTCAATAGTTGGGGTGGGATTTGTTAAAATCCCGCCCCAATTCTATGAAAGGGCCCTTTTATGTTTAGTTCCAGGTTTTACTGATTTTGGGCATGCCAAATAAGCCTCCGCATTACCGACCTTTTTATCCTATGATGTACAGTGAAGTATCCGGGTTCGGAACCGTTTGAAATTCCGGATTCCGTAGCTGCTCCGTTTTAATACCTTTATCTTGTTGTTAAATCCTTCTGTGGGACCATTTGTCAGCCCGTATTTAAAGGCATTCAGGATTTCTTTTCGCCAGGCCCTGTAGGTCTTAGCACAGGCCTCAAATTCCTTGATCCACAGCTCTGCGCATTCGCAATCCAGTCATCAAATTCCCCTGCTGCTGACGATACGCTTCCATCTGGCAGATATCATAAAACCACTCTTTCATGCGGTGTGCCAGACGCAGCTCCTCGCTATAGTGAAGCATTAAATCACAGGCCTGTTTGTTCTCATCTTTCAGCTTTTTATAGCGGGTCAGAATGAGTTTCCGGCGCGTTTATAATACTTACGCAGAGAAACCGGCATGGAGCGCTGCAGCCGTTTGCGTACATTTTCAATCGCCCATGTCACCTGCCGGATGAAATGATATTTATCCACGATGATTGTAGCGTTTGGAAAGAAGGTTTGTGCAAGTTCGGTGTAGGGCGCACATATCGCAGACGAAGAACTTTACCTTGAGGCGTTCTTTCCTGGGAATGTTCCGCCAATAATCAGCCAGATGGCTCTGTGTCCGATCCGGGAGAATGTCGAGGATCCGGCGCTTTTTCGGATCAACCAGAATGCACTGATATTTACCGGTAGAAGCACTGCCTTTGAATTCGTCAATGGAAAGCGCTTGTGGAAGCTGGTCAGGCGGAGGATAGCAAATCGTGTCCAGAAGGCGGCAGACCGTCTGGACGGAAACACCGTAAGCTCTGCGATCTGTTTTAAGGAAAAGGTCTGCCGGAGCAGGAGACAATGTAAAATGCCAGCCTGCGGGTCCTGCGGTGGTAGCTGGGGAGGAACGAATAGGGCTCCGTGAACCGTTTGCGGCAGTATGGGCAGAGGTAGCGGCGTTTGCGAAGGAGCAGGATTACATGTTTTCCCAGTAAGGGAATGTCCTGGACCTCTTGTAAACGGTAATCATGAATCCGTTTTGTTTTAGCCCACAGCAGGGACAAGTCTGTTCTACCGGTTGGGACTGGATGAAAATTTTAATGAAAGAGTCTGCCTGAACCACTTTTTTAATAGAAACACCTTCCAAGTTAAGGAAAGCCTTGGTATAATTAGGGTACATCTATAGGGGTCACCTCCGTAACATTAAACTTTGGTCGGGATAATGCGTTTAGGAGGCTTCTTATAGATGTATTTTACAACGAAAGAATGTTGGAAGTGTGCTTTTCACACCCAACATTCAGTATAGAACCATTAAAAATGCCACAGTTACCGGATAATCATCACGGCAGTGTGGCATTTAATTTAAGTATGATAAAACATCAATCCATCCTGTTTCCGCTTAACGGAGTAAACTCCTTCTGCCGGAAGTAGGTGGAGAGCAGGATGGAAGTATTGGACAGTCCGTACTTGCGGATTTGTTCCAGAAGAACCTCCAGATCCTGTGCATTGCCAACGCGCATTTTAATTAAAACATTGTTTAAACCAACTATATGGTGATGTTCAACGATTGAAGGATCATTTTCACAAAATCTGCAGAACGGTTCATATTCCTTCGGAGGTACATTCACCAGCGCATAAGCTGAAATGTTGCTTCCTAACAGAGTTTCATTAATCTGGGCGTGAAATCCTTCGATGACCCCTGCATCTTTCAAACGGTTAATTCTTTCGGCAACAGCCGGAGCGGTCAGCCCTACTTTTTGTCCGATTTCCCGGGTTGAAGTTTTGCAGTTCTCCTGAAGGATATTTATGATCTTAATATCGGTATTATCCATGCCGCCTTCCCCTTTCTGTAAATAGTTCCCCTAAAATCTCATTATACATGATAAAATATGCTAAGTAAAGACTTTCTGTAAAGCGGTTAGGCATAATTGAGATAAGAATTTTAGTGAATGAATTACTTTGCAAAGCGAAAGATATTTACAACAACTGTGTAGTATTGGTAAAATTATCGTACAATATAAAAAGGAGTGATGTTTCATGGAACCGTTAAATTTACCTATAACAGGTATCTGCTCTTTTGGTAAATATCCGATTTGCACAGACCTTGACAAACTTGATGCGGATATAGCAGTATTAGGTGTTCCCTGCGATTTCGGCGTTGGATTTATGAGCGGCGCGAGGCTGGCTCCCCGCAGAATCAGAGAAGCATCCACACAGTATGGCCGCGGCACCGGTGGATATTATGATTTTGAAAACGACGTGCAGAGGCTGGCAGCGCCTTTTAGCATCGCAGACTGCGGAGACGTTGACATTTTACATAGCGATTTTAATTATACATTTAACAATGTTACGGAGAGCGTTAAAAAGATTATTCAAAAGGGAGCTGTGCCTTTTGTAATCGGAGGCGACCACTCCATCTCCATTCCGGTGGGAAAAGCCCTGGAAGAAGTAGGGGAGGAGATATGCGTAGTGCAGTTTGACGCCCACCTTGACTGGACCGACCATGTCGGCCCGCTGAAAACAGGCAACGGAAGCCCGATGCGGCGGATGTCTGAGATGAAGCATATCGGTCCGATGGCGCAGATTGGCCTCAGGGGAATGGGCAGCAGCAAGCGGACGGATTTCGACGATGCCAGAAACTACGGCAGCGTTCTTATTTCAGCCAGGGAGGCGGCAGAGATTGGCGTCGACGGTATTCTGGATACCGAAAGCTAAGAATTATTACCTTACCATAGATATTGACGGATTTGACATGTCGATAGCGCCGGGAGTGGCGTCACCGCTGCCGGGCGGCCTTCTTTTCGATCAGGAATGCGATATCATTAACGGCATCGCAAAGATGGGAAGGATTGTGGCGGCCGACTTGGTGGAAGTTGACCCCCTGTATGATCCGTCGGGAGCGACAGTGCGCCTTGCATCATTGATGATGATGCACGTATTTACAAAGATAGAGGAACAGAGAAAGTCAGACAGAAGAGGGTAAAACAGGTTACTGTCTACAGAGCTTCGCTTTTCGGCAGAGCTGCGAACAGTAACGAAAACAGAGGTTAAGAGAGGCTATGGCAGATTACCATGTCGAATTGTTACACAAAAAAATTACAAAACAACGGAGTGGAGCGGAGGATTGACGACGGAGCTTTCCATTGCGCCGGAGGGTGTTTACGCGGACAGGGACTTTATGTGGAGACTGAGTTCAGCTACGGTGGAACTGGAGGAGAGCGATTTTACGAGCCTGCCTGATTACGACCGCATTATCATGACTCTGAAAGGCGATATCAGCCTTTCTCATAATAACGATAACTGGATCGATCTGCCGGAGTTCACGCCGCATGCTTTTGACGGAGGTGACGAGACGGCAAGCAAGGGAAAGGTAATCGATTTTAACCTGATGCTTAGAAAAGGCAGATGTACCGGCCATGTCGTTCCGCTTAGAATGGAAGAAGGCGAGGCGATATCCGCAGTATCCTGACATTTGAGATGCCGGAATATGAAGCCGTTATGATATACTGTTATAAAGGCACGCTGGCCGTGACACTGGACAACGGTGAGAATTATCGACTGGAGGACGGAGATGCCCTGAAGCTGACCGGCAGATTCGACAAAGCGGGCTGGTCATGTTCGGCAGAGACGGTTGTGGCAGCGGTTGTGTCGGCTGTTCATTACCAGTAATGCGTTAAAACGTAATAATTCAAGATAATAATTTTTTGCGGCCTATCTGACGGCAGCGGGAAATGTTATAATAGATTTACTTAATTACTGCAATATATATCACCAATATATATATCACTATCACATTATTATTTATCACTATAAAACAGAGGAGGATCATTATCATGGGAAACAAACTGATTGAGTGCGTACCGAATTACAGCGAGGGCCGTGACATGCAGAAAGTGGAGCAGATCGTTGACTGCTTCAGAGGTAAAAAGGGAGTTAAGCTCTTAGATTACCAGACAGACCCGAACCACAACAGATGTGTTGTAACTGTTATCGGTGAGCCGGATGAACTGCGCGACGCAGTAGTTGCATCCTTCGGAAAAGCAGTTGAGTTGATTGATATGACCAAACATGAAGGACAGCACCCGAGAATGGGAGCCGTTGACGTAGTTCCATTTATTCCTTGCCGTAACACAACAGTAGAAGAGGCAGACGCAGTAGCCAAAGAAGTAGCTAAAATCGTTGGTGAGAAATACGGCGTACCTTGCTTCTTATATGAAGCATCTGCATCAGCTCCTCACAGAGAGAACCTTGCAAAAATCCGTAAGGGACAGTTCGAGGGTATGGCTGAGAAGATGAAAGACAAAGAACTGTGGGCTCCGGACTTTGGTCCTGAGACAATCCATCCGACAGCAGGTGTCAGCGCAGTCGGCGCAAGAATGCCGCTTGTAGCATTCAACGTAAACCTGGATACACCAAACCTTGAAATTGCCAGCCAGATTGCCAAGAGAATCCGTCACATCGGCGGTGGACTCCGTTATGTAAAAGCGATCGGAATCATGCTGGACGACAGAAACCTTGCACAGGTTTCCATGAACCTGACAGACTTCACAAAGACTTCTGTTTACCGTGCATTTGAGTTAATCAAGATGGAAGCAAAACGTTACGGAGTTAACGTATTAGAGAGCGAGTTAGTAGGCCTTGTTCCGATGCAGGCTCTTGTTGACTGTGCTGAGTACTACTTACAGCTGGCAAGTTTCGGACCGATGACATTTGACGCCGACAAGCAGATTATGGAAATCCGCTTACTGGAAGAAGAATAATCGTAACAGTACGGCCGAAGGCTGAACTGCGGCGAATATCCGCTCAGCTCATGACGGAATTGTTATAATTCTGAAACGTAAATTAAGAACGGTTAATGATAGCGCCGTCCCGGCCGCAAGGCAGGGGCGGCACAGCAAAAGTAAGAATAAATGCGAGGAGAAATACCAAAATGGGAGATTTAAAAGATTTAACAGTCGAGGGTTTTGTAGACGTAACAGCATCTGACGCACCGGCGCCGGGCGGCGGCAGCGTATCCGCACTTGCAGGAGCGCTTGCGGCAGTGCAGAGATGGTAGCGAACCTGACGGTAGGCAAAGCTAAATACGCAGAAGTAGAAGGCGAGATGAAAGAGCTTGCAGCATCAGGAGCGGCACTCAGAAAAGAGCTTGTTGAGGATATCCAGAAAGACAGCACATCATTCAATCTTTACATGGATGCTATCGGAATGCCGAAAGACACCGACGAAGAGAAGGCACAGAAGAGAAGCAATGCAGAACGGTTTAAAAGCAGCCGCTCAGGTTCCGCTTTCCGTAGCTGAGACTGCATACAAGATTTTCCCAATCGCTGAGGCAGTAGTAAGCAGAGGCAACACCAATGCCGTAACAGACGGTCTTGTGGCAGCCATGATGGCACGTACTGCAGTAATCGGCGCTTTATTCAACGTTAAAATCAATCTGGGTTCTATCAAGGATGAGGCATTTGTAGCCGATTTATCCGCAAAAGTAAAAAGTCTTGAAGAGCAGGCAATTGCTTATGAGCAGAAGATTTTAAAGGCATCTGAGCTTTCTGACCAGTTATATTAATTACTCAGTAAATAATAACAATCCAAATAAATCAAATCGATGGAGGGGAACATATCATGAAAACAGATATCGAAATTGCACAGGAATCAACACCATTAAACATCCGTGAAATCGCAGCGGCAGCAGGCATTGACGAGAAATACTTAGAGCAGTACGGCAACTACAAAGCAAAAGTTGACTACAACCTGTTAAAAGAAACCGACAAGGAAGACGGAAAACTGATCCTTGTTACAGCTATCACACCAACACCGGCAGGTGAAGGAAAGACAACGACAACCGTTGGTCTTGCAGACGGATTAAAGAAAATCGGCAAGAACGTAACAGTAGCTCTGCGTGAGCCGTCCCTGGGACCGGTATTCGGCGTTAAGGGCGGAGCAGCAGGCGGCGGATATGCACAGGTAGTTCCGATGGAAGACATCAACCTTCACTTCACAGGCGACTTCCACGCAATCGGAGCAGCTAACAACCTGATGGCAGCTATGCTTGACAACCACATCTACCAGGGCAATGCACTGAGAATCGACCCGAAGAGAATCACATGGAAACGTGTAGTTGACATGAACGACCGTCAGTTAAGAAACATCGTTGACGGACTTGGAAGAAAAGTAGACGGCTTCACGCGAAGACGGATATGATATCACGGTAGCAAGTGAAGTTATGGCTGTTCTCTGCCTAGCAAGCGACATCATTGACTTAAAAGAGCGTCTGGGCAAAATGATCGTAGCTTATACATACGACGATGAGCCTGTAACGGCAGCAGACTTAAAGGCAGACGGCGCTATGGCCGCACTGTTAAAGGACGCCCTGAAACCAAACCTGGTTCAGACTCTGGAGCATACGCCTGCATTCATCCACGGCGGACCATTCGCTAACATCGCTCATGGCTGTAACTCCGTTATCGCTACTAAGATGGCTCTGAAGCTTGGCGATTACACCGTAACAGAGGGAGGCTTCGGCGCTTACCTTGGCGCAGAGAAATTCCTTGACATCAAGTGCCGTAAAGCAGGCCTTAAACCATCCGCAGTTGTAGTAGTTGCTACGGTACGTGCCCTGAAACATCACGGCGGCGTTGCAAAGACAGAACTCAATAACGAGAACCTGGAAGCGCTTGAGAAGGGTCTTCCAAACCTGTTACAGCACGTTGAGAACATCACAACCGTATTTGGCCTTCCATGCGTAGTTGCTATCAACCGTTTCCCATTCGATTCCGAGGCAGAATTACAGCTTATCGCTGACAAGTGCAAGGAACTGGGCGTAAACGTTGCTCTTTCTGAAGTATGGGGCAAAGGCGGCGACGGCGGCGTAGAGCTGGCTAAAGAAGTAGTTCGTCTGTGCGAGACAGAGAATAACTTCCAGTTCTGCTACGATGAGAACCTTTCCATCGAAGAGAAATTAAATACAATCGTAACAAAGATTTACAGAGGCGAAGGCGTAGAGCTGGCTGCAACTGCAAAGAAACAGGCAAAGAGACTGACAGAGCTTGGATTCGGCAACCTGCCAATCTGTATGGCTAAGACACAGTTCAGCTTCTCCGACGACCAGAAACTGACAGGCGCACCAAGAGGCTTCAAGATTACAGTACGTAACCTGAAGGTATCTGCAGGTGCAGGCTTCATCGTAGCTCTCACAGGCGACATCATGACTCTTCCGGGCCTTCCAAAAGTTCCGGCAGCAGAGAAGATCGATGTAGATGCGACAGGAAAGATTTCCGGTCTGTTCTAAAATTTTCTACGTGTCATTGATAAACGGTGAAAGGTTCGCAAAGCGTGCCTTTCATCGTTTTATTAAAGGCGGAGTCCTGTGCGCGGAGCGTGCAGGTTATCGTTAAATCAGGGGAGGAATATTATGAATCTGTTCACAGCTCCGGAGGTTATCAAAAATTATGCGGAAGAAAAAAACAGAGCTATCGGTGTTCAGAATGCTGGTTTGGGGATACTGGCAGGTATGTTCATTGCTCTGGGAGCGGCGGTGACCAATACGGCGGCTCACACCATTGCGGACGTTTCCACAGCCCGTATTATCTGCGGTCTTTTGTTTCCGGCCGGTTTATCGCTGGTTATCCTGATGGGAGGAACTGTTCACTGGGAACTGCCTCATCAGCATCTCGGTTCTGGAAAAGAGACGACAACAGGAATGATGCTTAAAAACTGGCTGTTTGTTTATATAGGGAATTTCATTGGAAGTATCATCGTGGCGGCAGGCTGCGCGTACTTCGGACAGATGAATTATTCCGGCGGAGGCCTGGCGGTATTTACGATGAAGCTGGCAGCCACCAAAGCGTCCCTGCCGATGGGCAATGCCATAGTGCTGGGATTCTTCTGCAATGTACTTGTCTGCTTCGCTGTTTTATGCAGTCTGGAAGCAAAAGATGTAACAGGAAGAATCGTTGGAACATTTCTCCCCATCGCTTCTTTTGTAATCTGCGGTTTTGAGCATTCAGTTGCAAACATGTATTACATTCCGGCAGGAATTTTTGCATCCCATGTGCCGGCTTATGCGGCCAAAGCGGCAGAAGCAGGACTTGACCTGTCCATGCTGACCTGGGGCAATTTTCTTATTAAGAATTTGATACCGGTCACCATCGGTAATATACTGGGAGGCGTATTTGTAGGCGCATCCATGTGGCTGGGGCATGTGTACCGTCAGAAGAAATAAATTACATACAGAATTTAGTTAGGCAGGTAAGGACGCCGCCGGTACGGACGGGGTGGCGGGGTGTGTATATGAGTCTTCCGTCCCCGGCGAAAACCTGACCCGGGGGAAGTAGGCGGAATCAATTGCGGAGGGGACATGGGAGTCCGCCGGCGCTTAGCGAGGTTCCTCACGAGCTTAGCACTGATGCGCACTCCAAAGAGTGCAAACGGTCCCCGCAGCAATTCATTCCGCCTACTTCCTTCCACGACCAACCTCCCACGGGGATGGAAGACTCAGCCAGCCCCTTCACCACACCGGACATGGTCCGTTCCGGACGCGTCTTCTAACCTCAATTAAATCTTGACAATCATCCGTAAATTGGTTAAAATAATCATAAATAAATAAGTGCCTAAGAGAGATAAGAGTAAGGTATCAAGCGTTTTATGACGCTTAGTTTACCTTACTCTTTTTGTCGTTTGGCGGTGAAAAACCGGCGGAAGCCGGAATCCAGCCGTTCTAACAAATGTAAAAGGAGAGAAGAAGAATGAGCAGTTGTATCTATGATGTAGTTGTAATCGGCGGCGGCGTAACAGGCTGTTCCGTTGCCAGAGAGTTATCCAGGTATCATCTCCACACCTGTCTGCTGGAGCGTGAGGAGGACGTATGCTCCGGAACTTCCAAAGCCAACAGCGCCATCGTCCATGCCGGATATGATGCGGCCAACGGTTCCTGAAAGCAATGCTGAATGTGCAGGGGAATGAGATGATGGAGCAGCTTTCAAACGATTTGCAGTTCGATTTCAAGCGCAATGGATCCATGGTTCTCTGCTTTGATGAAAACGATTTACCGGCTCTTAAGGAGTTATATGAGAGAGGCGTAAAGAACGGGGTTCCCGGCCTTGCCATTATCTCAGGAGACGAGGCCAGGGAAAAGGAGCCGAATGTCAGCGATACGGTGGTGGCTGCTATCTATGCGCCTACCGGCGGAATTGTATGTCCCTTCGGCCTGACCATTGCCATGGCCGAAAATGCATATGAAAACGGCGTGGAATTCAAGATGAACACAGAAGTGGTTCAGATTGAAAAAGCGGATTTCGGCTACAGGCTGATTACGAATAATGGTGAGGTGCATGCAAAGTACGTGGTAAATGCGGCAGGTGTATATGCCGATGTGTTCCACAATATGGTAAGTGGGAAAAAACTTCAGATTATTCCCAGAAGAGGGGACTACTGCCTTCTCGATAAAGAGGCCGGGAACCATGTATCCCATACGATTTTCCAGCTTCCGGGCAAATACGGCAAAGGCGTTTTAGTATCCCCAACCGTCCACGGAAACCTTCTGGTAGGGCCTACGGCAATTGATATAGAGGATAAAGAGGCAACGGAGACGACGGCGGAGGGCCTGGCGGAGGCTATATCTAAATCTGTCCGGAGCGTGAAAAATATCCCTTTCAGACAGACCATCACCTCTTTTGCAGGACTGCGGGCTCATGAGGCGAACGATGAATTTGTCATCGGTGAGGCGGAGGATGCAAAGGGCTTCTATGATGCCGCAGGAATTGAATCACCGGGACTTTCCTGTGCGCCGGCTCTCGGTAAATATCTGGCCCAGATGATTGCAGAAGCTGCCGGGGCCGCGATAAAAGAAGATTTTAAAGCGACGAGAAAAGGTTTTATCAAAGCGGCTGAGCTTCCACGGGAAGAGAGAGCCAAGCTTATAAAAGAACATCCGGAATACGGGACCATTATCTGCCGCTGTGAGAATATCAGCGAGGGTGAGATAATTGACGCGATACGCAGACCGCTCGGGGCGGTATCCCTGGATGGAATCAAGCGCAGGGTACGCGCGGGCATGGGCAGATGCCAGGCAGGCTTCTGCACGCCGAGGACGATGGAAATTCTGGCGAAAGAACTCGGCATAACAATGGATGATGTCTGCAAAAACAGAACCGGTTCAGAACTGTTAAAAGGTGATAAGTAGGAGGACTTAAGATGATGCATCATGATATTGTAATTATAGGCGGCGGCCCGGCAGGCCTTGCAGCGGCAGTTTCCGCACGCCGCGCCGGAGTAGAGGATATCCTGATTCTGGAGAGGGATAACGTGCTGGGAGGTATTTTAAATCAGTGCATCCATAACGGATTCGGACTTCATACATTCAAGGAAGAACTTACAGGACCGGAATATGCAGCCCGCTATATTGAGATGGTAACGGAAGAAAAAATTCCTTACAGGCTGAATACGATGGTAATTGATATCAACAGTGAAAAAGAAGTCACCTACATCAACAGAGAAGAAGGACTTGTGACTATCAAGGCAGGCGCAGTCATCCTGGCCATGGGATGCAGGGAGCGCCCGAGAGGGGCCCTCAATATTCCGGGTTACCGGCCGGCCGGCATTTTTTCGGCGGGAACTGCCCAGCGTCTGATGAATATAGAAGGCTACAGCGTGGGAAAGGAAGTTGTAATCCTGGGCTCGGGTGATATCGGGCTTATCATGGCAAGGCGTATGACGCTGGAGGGAGCTAAGGTGAAGGTGGTAGCCGAGCTGATGCCATATTCCGGCGGCCTTAAGAGAAATATTGTACAGTGTCTCGACGACTATGATATTCCGTTGAAGCTGAGCCATACCGTGACGGAAATTCACGGAAAAGAGAGAGTTACAGGCATTACCATTGCCGAGGTTGACGGGAACAGAAAACCGATCCCCGGAACCGAAGAGTATTATTCCTGCGACACACTTCTTCTGTCTGTCGGACTGATTCCGGAGAATGAGCTGACGAAAGGGATCGGCGTATCGATGAACCGGATCACATCGGGCCCGAATGTCAATGATCATCTTCAGACAGAGGCAGAGGGAGTCTTTGCCTGCGGCAACGTCCTTCATGTGCATGACCTGGTGGACTATGTGTCGGAGGAAGCGAACCTGGCGGGAAAGAATGCGGCGGCTTATGTTAAGAAAGAGACGGCGGGAGAGGAAACAAAGGAAGTCAGGCTGGAAGCTTCAAACGGTGTGCGTTACACCGTGCCTCAGTCTCTTGATATCCGGAATATGAACGATCAGGTGGTCGTGCGTTTCCGGGTGGCCGATGTATATAAGGATCGCTTTATCTCTGTTTATTACGGGGATGAGAGAGTGTCGAAACGGAAGAAAAAGGTTCTCGCACCCGGAGAGATGGAGCAGGTAATTCTGAAAAAAGACAGCTTTAAGAATTATCCTGATTTAGAGAAGATAGTGATTTGTACGGAGGTAGAGTGATGGAAAAGAGAGATCTGATCTGTATCGGCTGTCCTTTGGGCTGTCCGGTGAGCGTTACGACAGACGGAGACAATATTACCGTGACAGGAAATACATGCGCTAAAGGTGAGGCTTACGCCAAAAAAGAGGTGACCAACCCGACAAGAATTGTGACCTCCAGTGTTATTGTGGAGGATGGGACACTGACAAGGGCATCCGTTAAAACAGAAAAAGATATCCCAAAGGGAAAGATATTTGACATCATGAAGAGATCCGGGCAGTCAGAATGAAGGCGCCTGTCCATATGGGGGACGTCATTATCCGTGACTGTGCGGGAACCGGCGTTTCCATTATTGCAACAAAGACGGTAGAAGCCGTATAAAACGGCGAAAAGTAAATGACGGAAAAAGAGACAGGAGGGCGGATATGACCGGCGGAAGAGAAATACTGAAAGAAATCAGCCTGTTTGTACTTGATATGGACGGAACGTTCTATCTGGGGGACAGGAGGCTGGACGGCGCTTTGGAATTTATTCATGCGGTGGAAGCGGCAGGAAAGAAGTTTCTGTTTTTCACGAATAATTCTTCCAAATCACCGGAGGACTATATCAGAAAACTGGAAAAATGGATTGCCGCATTTCCAGAGATCAGATTGTCACATCGGGGGATGTGACAATCCGTTATCTGAAGGAATGCTACGGCGGAAAAACAGTATATCTGATGGGAACAAAGGCGCTGGAGGCAAGTTTTAGGCAGGCCGGGATCCGGCTGTTGCCCACAGACGGGGAAGCGGCACGGGAGGAGCAGCCCGATGTGGTGGTGATTGGATTTGACACGGAGCTGACCTATGAAAAGCTGGAACGGGCCTGCACCTTTATCAGGAACGGAGCGGTATTTCTGGCTACTCATCTGGATATCAACTGTCCTGTGGAGGGCGGTTTCATACCGGACTGCGGAGCCATGTGCGCTGCGATAGCGCTGTCGACCGGAGTACAGCCAAAATATCTGGGGAAACCGTTTAAGGAAACGGTGGATATGGTGCTGGAGCATACGGGAACAGAGAAAGAGGCGGTGGCTTTTGTCGGAGATCGTATCTATACGGATGTGGCAACCGGTGTCAATAACGGTGCGAAAGGTTTTCTGGTACTGACCGGTGAGACGAAAGCGGAGGATGTGGAGAAATCTTCCGTGAAGCCGGATGCGGTTTTTGAATCGCTGGGGGAAATGAAAGGCTATCTGTAAGTCTTCATAAATTAATAATTGGCAGGGGGGACTTAACATGCAGGAATTTTTAAGTCAGTTAAATCAGGAGACGGAAGCGCTCCTTGTACTTTCGATCATATTATTTGCCGGATTCATTATGACGAGGCTGACCAATACCCTGAATCTTCCCAAAGTGAGCGGTTACATATTGGCGGGAATCCTGATCGGTCCCTTACTTAATTTTATTCCGCCATATGATTGATTCAATGGGGTTTGTCAGTGATTTGGCCCTGGCCTTTATCGCCTTTGGGGTCGGGAAATTCTTTAAAAAAGAAGTGCTGATGAGAACCGGCAAAAAAATAATCGTGATAACAATCAGCGAGGCCCTGACGGCGGGCGTGCTGGTGACGGTTATTTTAAAGTTTATATTCCGTCTGGACTGGGATTTCGCCCTGATTCTCGGCGCAATCGCCACGGCAACGGCTCCGGCCAGCACGATGATGACGATCAACCAGTATAAGGCCAAAGGAGAGTTCGTCAACACGCTGCTTCAGATAGTGGCCCTTGACGATGTTGTCTGTCTTCTCGCCTTCAGTATCGTGGCAGCCATTGCCAACGGAAGAGCATCGGGAGCGCTTACGGTCAACGATATTCTGATACCCATTATGCTGAACCTGTTCGCCATCTGCCTGGGATTTTTCTGCGGTTATTTTCTGAGCCGCCTGCTGATTCCGGCCAGAAGCAGGGATAACCGTCTCATCCTTGCTATCGCAATGCTTTTGGGACTTTCCGGTATCTGTGCGGCTGCCGATATCTCTCCGCTGTTATCCTGTATGGTGTTCGGCGCGGCTTATATCAATCTGACCAGGGATAAGAAGCTGTTCCGCCAGATCAATAACTTCACGCCTCCGGTCATGTCCATATTTTTCATTGTTTCCGGCATGAACCTGAATGTGAACGCCCTGGGGACAGTCGGAGTCATAGGAGTCGCTTATTTCCTGATCCGTATTGCGGGGAAATATCTGGGCACTTATTTCAGCTGTCTGGCTATGGGCACCAGCAGGGAAATCAGGAAGTATATGGGGCTTGCCCTGATCCCTCAGGCCGGCGTCGCAATCGGTCTGGCGTTTCTGGGACAGAGGCTCCTGCCGCCGGAGACGGGAAATCTGATGCTCACCATTATTCTGTCCTCCTCGGTTCTCTATGAGATGGTGGGCCCGATCAGCGCCAAAGCGGCCCTGTTCTTATCGGGCAGCATTGCCTTCAAGAAGACCCGTGACAAAGAGGATACGGAGCCTCAATGCCCGGCTTCAGATAGAAGCAGCATGTGTGAAAAAATTGACGTGATTACAGGGCTTGACAGTGTTATTGAGGAGAAGGAGGAAGGGGAAGAGGCAGAGCATGGAGAGCTTGTGCCGGAGATTCCGGATTCCGAATGCGGTGAAGAAAGCGGCGAAGAGTGCGATGAAGCCGACGACAGCTCCGAAGACTGTGAATGCCTGTCGGATGAGGAAGATACCGAGGAATGCGAAGAATCCGGGGATCACGACGATTTGGCGGACAGTGTGCTGGAGGAATTGAGGGAATACAGCGAAGGCGTGGATGAACGGGATGATTATGATATAGAAAAAGAAGTCAAGCCGGTAAAACGCAAAAAGAAGAAAAAACAGAATAAGAAGAATAAATAGAATTGGTTAATTTTTTGTCAATATATACAGAAAAAGACAATTAAATGGAAAAAACATTGGTAATAACGACAAAAATGCTTGATTATTTGTTGAAATAGTGTTAAGATTACACTATAAATTTCGATAGATAAATAAAGAGCAGAGAGTTGGAGAGCGGCGCAAACTAGAAACAGTTCACAAAAGTGAGCTGCTTTGGTCGAACCGCTTTTTCTTTGCCGGTAAGTCTGCCCGGAGGGATGCCGGGGCTTTATAGGGTATCGGAAGAGACAGGAAATACATACAGGCGCAAGCTGAGGGAGGGTACCATGGTAAAGAATTTTGCCCACAGAGGGTTCAGCGGGATGTATCCCGAGAACACGATGCTGGCTTTTGAGAAAGCTGTGCAGACAGAGGGCTGCGACGGTATTGAGATGGATGTCCATCTGACAAAGGATGGGGAAGTGGTGATTATCCACGATGAGAAGCTGGACCGTACCTGCGGAACGGAACCGGCTTTGTGAGGGATTATACATATGAAGAGCTGAAGAAGTTTGACGTGTCCTTCAAATTTGCCGGCCAGTGCGATTCACAGCATGTTCCCGCACTCAGGGAATATTTTGAACTGGTAAAAGATACGCATATTATCACCAATATTGAACTGAAGACAGGAATCTTTGAGTATCCGGGAATCGAGAAAAAGGTGTATGACCTGATTGAAGAATTCGGACTGAAGGAGAAAATCATCATCTCTTCCTTTAACCATTTCAGCATCAGGAGAATGAAAGAACTCTGTCCCGATATGGAATGCGGGCTTCTGACGGAGACCTGGATGATTGACGCCGGACGCTATACGAAGTATGCAGGGGCTGAATGTCTCCATCCGATTTTCTATAATATGACTAAAGAGGTGGTGGCCGAAGTAAAGAGCCAGGGCATCAAAATTAACACATGGACCGTTAATGAAGAAGAAGACATCCGGACTATGATTGCCAGAGGGGTGGACTCCATCATAGGCAATTATCCCGACCGTGTGACACGAATCAGAAAAGAAACGGAATGATTCAGGCAGTTTGAATGAGACTTGGGGAAAACCCTTAAGATAAAGGAGGAAAAATAATGAGAGAAAAATGAAGAAGGTACTGAGTCTTGCATTAGCAACCGCGCTCTGCGTATCCATGGCGGGATGCAGCAGCAAACCGGCCGAGACACAGGCTCCAAAGGCAGAAGGACAAGCGGAGGGAAGCCAGGAGGCGCGGCTCCGGCTGATGATTATCATCTGGTGTTAAAGCTGAGCCATGTATTTGCTCCGGAAGAGCAGCTTACAAAGACGATGGATTCCATCGCAGCAAACATTCTTGAAAGAACAAACGGCGCCATCGAGATTCAGACATATCCGCAGGGACAGCTTGCAACCTATAAAGACGGTGTAGAGCAGGTAGTCCGCGGCGCAGATTTCATTTCCGTAGAAGATCCGTCTTACCTGGGCGACTATGTTCCGGATTTCAATATCCTGGCAGGCCCGATGTTAGTTAATTCCTACGATGAATATGAGTATCTTCTCGAAACACCGGAAGTACAGGATATGTTCAAGAGAGCCGAGGAAAAAGGAATCAAGATTCTTTCCCTCGATTACATCTTCGGTTTCAGGAGCCTCATGACAAACAAGGTTATCACAAAGCCGGAAGACTTAAAGGGAATGAAGATCCGTACACCAGGCAGCCAGTTATATGTTGATACATTAAACCATATGGGCGCTACAGCCACACCACTCGCTTTCTCTGAGACAATTTCAGCAGTTCAGCAGGGCGTTGTAGATGGTCTGGAAGGGACAATCGACGCATATGCGACAAACGGCAGTGCGGAAGTGGCAAAGAACATGGCTATGACAAAACATCTCTTAGGCGTTTGCGGCGCTTACATCAGCGTAGACGTATGGAACAAGATTCCGGAAGAGTACAGAACAATCATGCAGGAAGAGTTTACAAAAGGCGCAGAGACAATGGTTAAGAACATCTCCGAAGGCGAAGAGGCTACAAAGCAGAAGCTGGAAACAGAGATGGGAATCTCCTTCAATGACGTAGACAACGCAGCATTTGCAGAATTAGTTGCGCCAATCTACGACAATATGAAAGACGTTACACCGGGTCTCTACGACAAATTCAAAGAAGCAATTGCTAATATGCCAAAATAATGGAACCTCGCGGGGGAGGAGCTTTGCCCCTCCCCTTTTTATCGTGTCCTACAGGAGCCCGCGTACGGCGCGGGAGGTGACGCGTGTTCCTGATCAGAGAGGAAGAATGGTATGAATAAAACCGTGAAGTTTATACTTGGACACTTTGAAGAGATATTGGCCTCCATCTTTATTGTAATCACAACAAGTCTCGTCCTTGTAAATGTATTTTTGCGTTATTTCATGAGAACCGGTCTTTACTGGACCGAAGAAGTTACTACAAGCTGTTTTGTTTGGTGTGTTTTCCTGGGAGCGGCAGCGGGCTATAGAAGGGGAATGCACATTGGAGTTGACATTCTTGTCAATAAGCTACCGAATACAATGAGGAATATTGTAAGGATATTGGTTGATCTGATTCTATTGTTCACCAACGGATATCTTTTTTATCTGAGCGTAGTATTTGTGCGCCTGTCTTATATAAAACCGACGGCGGTACTTGGGGTATCATCCGCATGGGTCAGCTCCGCGCTGATTGTCGGTTTCTGTCTGACTACGATTTATTCCGTCGGCCATATGGCAAATGATATAAAGCGGATTGTGAAAACAGGCACTTTTGGAAAGGGGGAAGAGTAAATGGCATTTTTACCGGTAATTATCGTATTTCTCCTGTATTTCTCAGGAATTCCGATTGCATACGCACTGTTTGCATCTTCACTTTTCTATTTCGGCGTGCTGAATACCGGCTCACCGACCGACCTGATTTTGCAGAAGTTTATCACCAGCACACAGTCATTCCCTCTGCTTGCGATTCCGTTCTTCGTAATGGCAGGCTCCATTATGAACTATGCCGGAATCAGCACGAAGCTGATGAGTTTTGCCGATGTGCTGACCGGCCATCTTCCGGGAGGGCTTGCCCAGGTCAACGTACTCCTCAGTATGCTGATGGGCGGCGTGTCCGGTTCGGCCAACGCCGACGCGGCCATGCAGTGTAAGATGCTGGTGCCGGAGATGGAGAAGAGGGGCTACAGCAAGGGCTTCTCAGCGGCGATCACGGCGGCGTCCTCAGCCGTTACGCCGGTAATTCCGCCGGGAATCAACCTGATTGTCTATGCGCTGATTGCCGGCGTTTCAGTAGGAAAGATATTCATGGCCGGTTATATGCCGGGTATTTTCATGGCCATCTGCCTGATGATTACGGTAAATATCATTTCCAAGAAACGGCATTATGCGCCGAGCCGTGAGAAGCGTGCGTCGGCCAGGGAAATCGGCCATCAGGCCATTGATTCCATCTGGGCGCTTTTATTCCCGTTCGGAATCATTCTGGGACTGCGTATCGGTCTGTTTACACCGTCCGAGGCAGGAGCCGTGGCTGTTTTATATTGTATTGTTATCGGCGCTTTTGTATATAAGAATCTCCGTCCGGCGCATATTCCGCTCGTACTGAGAGAGACGATAGAGGGAACCAGCACGGTTGTCCTGATTATCGTGGCGGCCAATGTATTCGGCTATTATATGAGCTGGGAGCGTATTCCCCAGATGCTGACGGAGCTGCTCCTGGGTATCACGCAGAATAAGTATGTGATGCTTATGATTATCAACGTCCTGCTTCTGGTTCTGGGCATGTTCCTGGAGGGCGGAGCAGCGCTGATTATCCTGGCGCCTCTGCTTGTACCTGTAGTGAAGGGACTGGGCGTGGATCTGGTTCATTTCGGTCTTGTCTGTATCGTGAATATCATGATCGGAGGACTGACGCCGCCGTTCGGCTCAATGATGTTCACCTGCTGCTCAATTACGGGCTGTGAACTGACGACCTTTGTTAAAGAATGTATTCCGTTTATCATCGCCCTGCTTGTGGCGCTGCTTATTGTTACCTATGTTCCCATATTGACGATGTTCATTCCGAACCTGTTATATTAAGAATAGGAACAGTGGCAAGAAGCTGACGCATTAACGTTTTGTACTATACAGGCATCCGTCTGTGAACGGCCATTGCTGCCGTTCACAGGCTCTGCCCCGAGAGGCGTCTTTATTGACAAAGCCATGGTGATATGCTAGAGTGAAATTAAATATTAGTTACAGTTCAGCCTTCGGCAAACTGCAGCAAATGATGCACAGAAACGGCAAAAACCGCCGAGCGTAATGCATCATGGCTGAACTGTTATGAATATTATCAGGAGAAAGGAGCCGGTTATTGACAGTGGGAATCACTGCCGATCACACTGCTCTTTTCTTAAATTACACAGGCAGTCGGAAGATAAAGAGAGCGGAGGGGACATAATGCGGAGTGCATTTCATGATATATTAATTGATTGTCCGGTTATAGCGGCGGTCAAAGATGATGAGGGACTGGAAAAATGTCTTGAGTCGGAAAGTCAGATTGTATTTATACTTTACGGGGATTTGATAAGAATCCCAGATGGTGAAAAAGATAAAAGACGCAGGAAAGCTGGCGATGGTACATATTGATTTAATCGCGGGACTTTCCGGCAAAGAAGTGGCGGTGGATTACATTAAGCAGGAGACGCTGGCTGACGGAATCATTTCCACCAAGATGGCTATCGTGAAACGGGCAAAGGAACTGGGACTCGTTACGGTGTTCCGTTTCTTTGTCATTGATTCCATAGCCTTCGATAATATCAGGAAACAGTATCATACCGTACAGCCCGATGTGGTGGAGATTCTTCCCGGCCTGATGCCGAAGATTATCACCAAGGTGTCGAAGCTCGTTTCATGTCCCGTTATTGCGGGAGGGCTGATTGCCGATAAAGCCGATATCATCGGGGCAATTGAAGCCGGGGCTACGGCTATATCTTCCACCAATCAGAAGACCTGGTTTATCTGATGTGATCGGATCGTCCGCTTCGGAAAGAAAATACGGGGAGGATTCATTTTATGGCAAATTATGTTATGGCGCTGGACGCCGGTACAACCAGCAACAGGTGTATACTTTTTAATGAAAGAGGGGAGATCTGCAGCTCGGCCCAGAAGGAGTTCCGCCAGTATTTTCCGCAGCCCGGCTGGGTGGAGCATGACGCCAACGAGATATGGTCAACCCAGCTCGGCGTGGCGGTGGAAGCCATGTCAAAGATTGGGGCGGAGGCTGCCGATATTGCGGCTATCGGTATCACAAACCAGAGAGAGACGACCATTGTATGGGATAAAATTACAGGGGAACCGGTCTACCATGCCATCGTATGGCAATGCCGGAGAACCTCCGAATACTGTGATTCCCTGAAAGAAAAAGGACTGACAGACAAATTCCGTGAAAAGACGGGCCTTGTCATCGACGCTTATTTTTCAGGAACGAAGCTCAAATGGATACTGGATCATGTCGAGGGAGCCAGAGAGAGAGCGGAGCGCGGAGAGCTTCTCTTCGGAACGGTGGAAACCTGGCTGATTTGGAAGCTGACACGGGGAGCGGTACATGTAACGGATTACTCCAACGCGTCGAGAACCATGCTGTTTAATATCAGGACGCTGCAGTGGGACGCCGAGATTCTGGAAGAACTGAATATTCCGAGATGCATGCTGCCGGAAGTAAAACCTTCCAGTTCCGTATACGGGGAGGCGGATCACCAGTTCTTCGGCGGTCCGATTCCGATATCAGGGGCAGCCGGGGATCAGCAGGCCGCGCTGTTCGGCCAGACCTGCTTTCATGCGGGGGAAGCCAAGAATACATATGGGACGGGCTGTTTTTTACTGATGAATACAGGGGAGCAGCCGGTTTATTCGAAGAACGGCCTAGTGACGACCATTGCGTGGGGAATTGACGGCAAAGTGAATTATGCGCTGGAGGGCTCTATTTTCGTGGCCGGAGCCGCTATCCAGTGGCTGCGCGATGAAATGAGGCTGATTGATTCATCGGCTGATTCCGAATATATGGCGGGCAAGGTAAAGGATACCAACGGCTGTTATGTGGTTCCGGCCTTTACAGGTCTGGGAGCGCCCCATTGGGATCAATATGCCCGGGGTACAGTTGTCGGCATCACACGCGGTGTGAATAAATACCACATTATCAGAGCCACACTGGAATCCCTTGCGTTTCAGACCAATGACGTCCTTCAGGCAATGAAGGCTGATTCCGGTATTGCCTTAACATCCCTGAAAGTGGACGGCGGCGCCAGCGCCAATAACCTGCTGATGCAGATGCAGTCCGATATCATCCAGGCCCCGGTGCGCCGTCCGCAGTGTGTGGAGACGACGGCTATGGGCGCCGCTTATCTTGCGGGACTGGCAGTGGGATATTGGGAGAGTAAAGAAGACGTACTCAGAAACTGGGCCATTGACCGTGTGTTTGAACCGGAGATTTGTATGGAGGATAGGGAAAACAGGATACGCGGCTGGAATAAAGCGGTTAAATGTGCTTATGGATGGGCGAAAGAGGAATAAACGGGTTATGGCTCAAGTGACGGGGCGGCTGCCTATGCAGACGCCCTGTCCGTGATCCATGAACAAAATGAAATAAAGGAGATATTTACCAATATATGAAATTTCTGACGAAAAAATGAATTTTTATGAAGTTTTTTTTACAATTTAAACGGTCTGAATGTGGACTTTTTCCTATAAATATGGTATTTTAGATACTAACAGGTATAGTGTAATTATATAGGTGTAAAACCTTGGATATAGATGGTTTGGCGGGATATCAACACGGATGCCTGACATGAGCCCGGGACTTTATTTGCGCGTCGAGTAAGGTCTTTTTGACAGCGGCGCAGGATGGGCAGGAGTATGCCAGCCGCGCAGGCGGACAAATCATGCAGGAGGGAGGAAAGAACGTGGCTACAAATAAAAGAATACGCCTTGGTGATTTACTGGTTCAAAAAGGCCTTATTACGGAAGAGCAGCTGATGCGTGCGCTGAAGGAACAGAGGCAGCGACGGGGACAAAGCTTGGAGAGACGCTGATCAGCCTTGGCTATGTCTCGGAGCGGGCGATTGTGAAGATACTGTGTGATCAGCTTCATATCGAGTATGTGGAGCTGCGCAATATGAAGCTGGACGAAGCCGCCGTCTATACGATAAACGAGACGGTTGCAAAAAAATACAGCCTGATCCCCATTGGTTTTGACAAAGACAATCCCAATATGATGCGGGTAGCCATGTCTGATCCGATGGATTTTATGGCAATAGATGACATTGCCATTATCACGAATTTCAAGATTATCCCGGTTCTCAGCACAAGCAGCCAGATTGCCTTTCAAATCGACCGGTATTTTGGACGCCAGTCGGTGATCGCGGTTGCGGATCAATATAAAAAAGAACAGGGAAGAGATGAGGCGGCGCGTGACGCCGCAAGAGGCGAAGTCTCCCTGACGGAGTCGTCCCCGATTGTCGTGATGGTACGCTCCATCATCGAGCAGGCCGTGCGCCAGAGAGCCAGCGACATCCACTTTGAGCCGATGAGGGATGGAATCCGGATCCGGTTCCGTATCGACGGAAATCTGGTGGAGGCCATGAGCTATGATATGTCGATTTACACGGCAATTATTGCCAGGCTGAAGATTATTTCCGGCATGGACATATCGGAGAAGAGAAAACCGCAGGACGGCCGTACCACGATGGACATAGACCATGTGGAATACGATGTCCGTGTTTCCTCCATTCCGACTGTGTACGGCGAAAAGATCGTTATGCGTCTGACTAATAAGGAGAAACTGACAAGGGATAAGAGAGAACTGGGACTGAGCGACGACGATATGAAGCGCTTTGATCAGATGCTGGCCCATCCTCATGGGATTATTCTTGTGACCGGCCCTACGGGAAGCGGTAAATCCACGACACTTTATACGGCACTCAGTGAACTCAACCGTGAGACGGTGAATATTGTTACGGTAGAAGATCCGGTGGAGGCGAATATTGACGGAGTAAACCAGATTCAGGTGAATCCGAAAGCGGATATGACCTTTGCGTCGGCTCTGCGTTCTATTCTGCGTAAGGATCCGGATATTATAATGATTGGAGAAATACGAGATCCCGAAACCGCGGAGATTGCGGTTCAGGCATCGATTACCGGCCATCTTGTGGCCAGTACTTTACATACCAACAGCACTTCCGCCAGTATTGCCAGGCTGCTGAACATGGGAATCGAGCCGTATCTTATGGCCGATGCCCTGGTGGGCGTGGTGGCCCAGCGTCTTGTAAGAAAACTCTGCCGCTGTAAGAGGGGCAGAGAGGCGACCGCGCAGGAAAAGGAAGAGCTGGGAGTGAACCAGGACGAAGTCCTGACCATCTATGAACCGGCCGGTTGCCAGCTTTGCAGCCAGACAGGATATTTCGGACGGACTGCCGTCTACGAGATGATGCCTGTAACACCGGAACTTCGATGGGCAATCACAAAGATGCAGCCTTCATCCAAGGTGAAGGAGATTGCACAGAGAGAAGGTATGATTACTCTGAGGGGAAGCGCAGTCAGACTGGTGAGGGAAGGCGTTACCTCCTTGGAGGAGATGAAAAAGATTGCCAGCGAGGAGGACTAACAGATGGATCTGACAGAACTTTTGGGGGAGGCGAAGAAGCTGAACGCCTCCGACCTTCACATAACAGTAGGAGTGCCGCCCCAGGTGCGTGTCAACGGAGCGCTGATTGCGATGGAAAACTGCCCGAGACTGATGGGGGATGATACGCAGGAGCTTGTTGAAAGTATCATGGGAGAACGGCAGAAAAGCCTGTTTGAAGATAAGGGGGAGGTGGATTTCTCCTTTGGAATCCCGGCACTGGGCCGGTTCAGGGTTAATGCCTTCCGCCAGAGGGGAACAGTTGCAGCAGCATTCCGTCTGGTGAGTACAGAGGTACCCACCCCCGAATCCCTGGGACTGCCCCAGTCCGTTATTGACCTGTACCAGAAGAACAGCGGACTTGTACTGGTGACAGGGCCTACAGGAAGCGGTAAATCCACGACGCTTGCGTCACTGATACAGCGGATTAATGAGACAAGGAGAAACCATATTATTACGCTGGAGGATCCGATTGAATATCTTTACCGCCACAGCAAATCCCTGGTAAACCAGAGGGAGATTGGACTTGACACGAGAAGCTATGCGGCCGCCCTGCGCGCTGCCCTGAGGGAGGATCCGGATGTCATTCTGGTAGGTGAGATGAGGGATCTGGAGACAATCAGCACGGCCATCACGGCTGCGGAGACGGGCCATCTCGTTTTTTCCACGCTGCATACGATAGGCGCAGCGTCTACGATTGACAGAATTATAGATGTTTTTCCGGATGAGCAGAAAGACCAGATCAGGGTCCAGCTCTCCATGGTTATGGAGGCTGTCATTTCACAGAGGCTGCTGCCGAAGGCAGACGGGAGCGGAAGAACCGGAGTATTTGAGGTAATGCATGTGAATACGGCGGTCCGCAGCCTGATCCGGACGGTAAAACCTATCAGATCCCAAGTATCATCAGACAAACAGGAAAGCCGGGATGATTACGATGGACGACGCCCTTCTGGAAAAATACAGGGCAGGCATTATCACACGAAAGATGCTGGTAGACTATGCGGTGGATCCGGTGTCGATAGAAAAACGCCTGTTATATTAAGGAGACGAGCGGAATGGCTAATTACCGTTACCATGTTATTACCCCGGCCGGGAAAGAAAAAAAGGGAATCATCACAGCGTCAGACAGGCCCCACGCGATGGCGGTACTGAAAAACGACGGCAATACCGTGATTTCCATTGATGCTCCCAGCATATGGGATAAAGAGTTTGAACTTCCGTTTCTGAATCCGGGAGTCAGGCCCAGAGATATGAGCGTCTTCTGCCGCCAGTTCGTCACGCTGACGGAATCCGGTATCAGTATCGTACGTGCTATGGAGATGCTGGAAGAGCAGACGGTCAATAAATTATTAAAAGAAGCAATCCGGGAAACCAGGGCCTCTGTTGAAAAGGGGGATACGCTGGCCGGGAGCATGAGACACCATGAAAAAGTTTTCCCTCCGATGTTCGTCAACCTGGTTCAGGCCGGTGAGGAGGCAGGAAAGCTGTCATTGTCATTTGAACGGATGGCGGCGCATTATGAGAAGACGGCCAAACTCCAGAATATAATCAAGAAGGCCATGATTTACCCGATTATCCTGTCGATCGTGGCTGTGATTGTCATAATCGTCATGCTTGTATACATAGTGCCGATGTATTCCGATATGTTTGTGGATATGGATGCAGAACTGCCTGCGATTACAAGGGCAGTGGTCGGACTGAGTAATTTTATGACCAGATACTGGTATATTATATTGATTGGCATTTTTGCTATTGTCATGGGGCTGAGAGCCTATGGAAGCACGGAATCGGGAGATTACGTCTATTCCAATCTCGTTCTTCGGATACCGCTTGTCGGAAAGCTGAAGAAAAAGACAGCCTGCGCCCAGTTTTCAAGGAACCTGAGTACGCTGCTCAGTGCAGGCGTGCCAATTATAGAAGCCCTGGAAATTACGGCAAACACGATGGATAACACGGTTTACCGGCTGGCAATCAGCGACGCACGCGAACAGGTGGCAAGAGGAATCCAGCTTTCGGTTCCATTGCAGGAAAGCGGCGTTTTTCCCTCCATGGTTTATCATATGGTGGGAATCGGTGAGGAGACAGGCGGATTAGACACGATGCTTGATAAGGTGGCGGAGTATTATGAGGAAGAGGTGACCGCTGCAACCACAGGCTGCCGCCGTGGAACCGCTGGTCATTATCTTTATGGCTGTAATTGTAATCGCAATTATTGCGGCCGTATTTACTCCGATGCTTACGCTGTACAGCAGTGTGGATAATCTGTAGACTGGCGTGAGGTACGCGGAGGACTTAAGAGATATTTAACTCACGTCGTGCGCCCGACATGGCGGAGTTACATATATAAAACTAAGAGAAATCTTAAAGAAAGAAGGAGATTGGAATGAACAAGAAAAGAATAACAAAGGTTTTTCACTGATTGAATTGATCATCGCGATTGCGATACTGATCATTCTGACAGGACTGCTGGCACCGCAGTTTATGAAGTATATTGAGAAGTCCAGGGAAGCGAAGGATATGCAGACATTGGATTCTGTTTATACTGCTGTGCAGGGGACTTTGGCTGATGAAGTTGCCTATGAGGATTTTATTGATGGATCAGATGATGGGTTAAAAGATTTAACTACAGGAATAACTTTAAAAGCTCTATTAAAAATCGATACTCCCTTTGTTACTGAATTAAAAAGTGTACTAGGGTCTAACGCAAATTATAAATTAGGCTCTAAAAAAGCTGAAAGTGGAGAAGTATGTGTAAAAGTTACATATATTAAACCTGATGAAGACGTTCCTGATACGGCCGCAGGTACCCTTTCAGTATCGGTATATTGTGGAAAAGAAGATAAACCAAATATAAAAAATGGAAGTTTAGAAGTTGTAGGAGTTCCGTTGTCATAGTGGACTATATCTATACACATTTACATTGGGAACTAATTATAGTGTGAAATATGGGCATGCGCTATTTCGGCGCATGCTCCATAAGGTATCTTAGTATAGATATAAATTAGGAATATTTATGGAACTTGTAGCGATTAAATTGAGTATTGTTTTCCTCTTCGCCATCACCATCGGCAGCTTCCTCAACGTCTGCATCTACCGCATACCACGCGGCGAGGACATCGTCCACACCAATTCCCACTGCATGAACTGCGGGTACAAGCTGGCGTGGTACGACTTAATCCCCATATTCAGTTGGATATTCCTGCGGGGACGGTGCAGAAAATGCGGAGAGAAAATATCGGTTCAATACCCGCTTATTGAGCTGGCCAACGGCCTCTTATGGGTGGGATTAATTTATAAAAACGGTTTTACAGTGACGGGAATCTGTTATGCAATCGCAGCTTCCTCCCTTCTGGTACTAAGCGTCATTGACTGGCGTACGTTTGAGATTCCGGTGGGATGTAATATTGTAATAGGAACAGCCGGTCTGGTAAACCTGTGGTTTAACAGGCAGGACTGGCTTACATATATGATAGGGCTTATCTGCGTCAGCGGTCTGCTTCTTCTGATTCTGCTTCTCAGCAAAGGCAGAGCCATGGGAGGCGGAGATGTGAAGCTGATGGCGGCAGCCGGTCTTCTTCTGGGATGGCAAAATGTCATCCTGGCTTTTGCGTGCGGATGTATTCTAGGTTCTGTGATTCATCTGGTTCTGATGAAGATACAGGGAAAAGAGCGCATGCTGGCATTTGGCCCTTACCTGTCCGCAGGAATATGGTTTTCCATGATGTGGGGGCAGGAACTGATACAATGGTATATCAATCAATTTTAGCATCCGGTTTCAGGCTGAGTCATAATAATGCGTAACCGGTTTAACAGTGAAAAGAATCATGCTCTGCCGAGGCAGACATGTTCAGAATAAAAGTTACTGTTCACATACTGCTAAAAAAGCGGCGTGCTGTGAACAATAACACGCTTCTCGATGCACAGAAACGGCAAAAAACGCCGTTGATTGTGGTGGAAAGTTTACTTTTCATCGCGCCGCGCCGTGAAACTCGGGATTTTCGTGCAAAATGCGCACGAAAACACCCCGCGGAACGCAACCGTGTGAACAGTAACGAATAGAACAACAGGTGAAAGGACAACTTATGGGCAAGCTGCTATCAATCGTATTGACTGACAACCACATAAGAATTGCAGAGTTATCCAACGGCAGGCGAGGTGTTTCGGTATACAGGCTGCTGACCAAAGAAGTGCCGGAGAGCCTTGTTTCAGGCGGATTAATCGTGGATGTGCGCGGCTTTGCCGAGTATCTTAACGCCACTTTGAAATATGCCAATATCAAGACAAAGAAGGTTGTCTTCTCACTTCCCTCTGATCGGATTATGAGCAGGGAAGTAGTGCTTCCGGAGATGAAGGAGGAGAAACTCAAAACAGCCCTGAAGGTGAATGCACCGGAGTATTTTCCGGTGGAGCTGACGGATTACGTACTCTCTTATTTTACAATATCGAGAATCCTGGAGGACGAGACAGAAAACGGGGACGAGGACGAAGAGACGCAGGAGAGAAAGAAAGCGAAGAGGAAAAAGCCGGGAATCGGCAGGAGCCGCTCGAAGCTGCGTCTGATGGTGGTGGCGGTACCGAACGAAATGGTACAGTCTTATTATGATGCCGCCAAGCTTGCACACCTGAAGCTTATCTCAGTTGATTATATCGGCAACAGTGTTTTCCAGTTGACCTCGAATCAAATTGGCGATGAGCCATGCCTTGTAATCCAGCTGGATGAGGAGCATACGGTTTTGACAATTTATAATGAGACGGTTATGGTACTCCAGCGTCATGTGGATTTTGGAAGCATTTCACTCCTTCAATCCATTATGGATAAGAAGAACTGCAGCCAGGAGGAGGCTCTGGAACAATTGGAGCGCAGGCAGTTAATCCACGACAATTTCGATGATGGGGATGAACTGACAGACACTCTATATTATCTGGTCAGCAACATCAAACGGGTAATTGAATATTATACAGGCCGTAATGCGGACCATCCTCTGGAGCTTGTTTACATAATCGGGGACGGCTCACGCATCTCCGGTTTGGATGAGCTGTTTGACAAACAGCTGAATCTGCCGGTTGAACGTATCACGGCGCTGAAACAAGTGTCGGTAAAAGAGAGTGCAGGACTTTCCATGAAGGAAGTCCTCAGATATATGGATAATATCGGGGCTGTTGTGGACCCGGTGGATCTGATACCGAAACAACTGGAGCAGGATATCAGGCGGAAGCTGGAGGCCAAGGCTTACCGTGTTATGATTCTGCTGGCATTGTTCGCGTCGGTTGTAATTGTCACTGTTCCGGCAACCAATTTCTTCAATGAGGCAATGGAAACCATTGATCTACAGAATAAATTACTGACGGTGGAGGACGTAAAACCGATACTGGATAACTACAGACAGGCTCAGACGCGTTATTCCGACGTTGTGCAGGTTCAGTCTCTGGTAAGAACCAATAACGAGAGTCTTTCGAACTTTATTGATATATTTGAGCAGCTTCGTCCAAGTAATATTTCGATTCAAAGCTTTAGCTGCAGCGAGGGTCAGGTGAGCTTCTCGGCACTGGCCCAGGGGAAGAAGACGGTGGCGAAGCTGATTCAGCAGCTAGGTATGATTGCCAATGTATCCGAGGTGAAGGTCAGCGCACTTTCAAGCGTATTTGAAGGAAATCAGGAAACGGTTGCATTTTCCCTGACCTGTACTCTGATCAATCAGGATTCCATCTTGAATCCAGGGAACAATGGAAGAGGCATTGGAGAACATGATGCCGGATGAATACAGTGAAATATGGGCGCCGGATGAAGGCGTGGAAGAAGACGGAACCGGCGGCGATGATACGGATGGAGCCGGTACGGAAAACGAAGTTTTGGAGAAGAATAATGTCCAAAGTGCGGATATAGAAGTAGGCGGGCAGGAATCTGGACAGACACAATTGGCAGCTCAGGTAAATGCTGCTGCGGTGGCTCCGGCTGGCGAGGCTGATGCAGCGGCCGTGCCTGTGACGGAGCAGACTCCTGGAGGACAAGTGCCTGATGCGCCTGCAGCAAATCCAGGTGAGGCAAATCCAGGTGAGGCAAATTCGGGGACGGCAAATCCGGGGGCGGAAAATGGAGGGACCGTGCCGGAACCGGCGCCGGTTACTGTACCTGATAATACAAATGCCGATATTCCGGCAGGGGCGGCAGCGGAGGGGAGCGGTCCGGCTTCCGCAAAAGGTTTAGAAAGCGGGGGGACGGCATCATGAAGATAACTTCGAGAGACAAGGAGCTGATTTTTCTCGTACTGTCCATAGGGATTGTTGCCGCATCATGGTTCCTGGGAGCAAAGAATATTGAGAAAAAGACAGAGGAAATGACAGCCAGGAAGGAAGAGCTCCGGCAGGAATACGATGAGCGTATCAGGATTCTTCAGCAAAAGGATGAGTATATTCAAAAGACAAAGGATTATAACGAGGCTTATACACTGATGCTCGGCAGGTATCCGGGGGACATCTCACAGGTGCAGCAGATTATGTTTGTGACGGGGCTGGAAGAACGGTTCGATACTCAGGTGGTATCCGTCTCCTACACGGATCCGGCCGAAATCTATCAATTCCAGACCACAGAACAGGGAAATATTATGCCGTATACGCTGGCAATGAGTACCTTGCAGATTCCGGTCAGTCTGGAGTATGGGAAGTGGAAAGATTTACTGGACTACGTATTCTCCTATCAGGATAAAAATACGATCCCCCAGATTACGGCTTCCTATAACCAGGAAACGAATGTGGTGGATGCAACGGTAACAATGTACCAGTATGCAGTGCGTGGAGAAGACCGGATATTTGAAGAACCAAAGATTACGGTGCCAATCGGTACGGACAATATTTTCCGCTCCGGTACGGCTCTATCCTATAATGGCGGCACGGTGGAACAGATCGAGGCGATAAAGAGCGATTACGACTGTTATATCATGCTGTTCCCGTCTGCATCGGATGTGAATGCCAAGGTCGTGGCAGGCCCGGATGACAGCGAGAAGATAATATCCGACAAGAATGAAGAGGAGACATTGACTATAAAAGCAGAAGAAAACGGGGAAAACAGCAGTATCGCTTATACGCTGGGTGAAAACGTACGTCCCGCCGTGCTTTACACGAAGGGAGACACGATTGACATCTATGTACTCAGCTCTCCCAGAATGGGCGGCACGGATCTGAGCCAGGTAAAAGTCCGGATTGAGAACCGGACTTCGAAAAAGATGCGGATTGCCGTGACCGGCGATGATGACGCAAGGCCCAGATTCGTGGTCGAAAGCCGGACAGGTGATGTGGAGATACTTAAGTGACGGAACACTTTAACAGCAGGGATTGTGATAGGAGCGGAACGGTCTGGTGTCAGGCCGTTTATGGAAAGGAGCACGGCTGCCATGGAGAAAAAGGACGGAGGATTTACGCTGATTGAACTGTTAATCGCGCTTGCTGTTCTTTCTATCATGGCAGGCGTGTCAGTCGTTTGTAGTAAGCAGAAGGATGAATACCAAGGCCAGGAAAGACGAATTGCTGCTGGATGCGGCGAAGCGGACGATGGAGGAACTGAAAGGGTATCCGTTTGAGGAATTGGAGAAGTTTCTGGCAGAGGGTGAAGGTACAGCCGGTGGCCGGATTATGATAGGGAATACGATGTATCGAATCGAGCGCCTGGAAGAGGAAGGAGCCGGAAGGGAAGCCGGCGGCGGAGAAGGCGAGGACAGGATGGCGCTTCAGAGACCGGACAAAGACAGGGCTACCGTCTTACAGCCGAATACGGACACAATCCGTCGGGGGACGGAGAGCGTCTATATCATCAGCGCAGAAGCTGATTTTGGAAAGTACAGCCGGGAAGATGAGGAGATGAATCGTTCATACTCTATCAATCGCTATGAGATGCCGAATATTGCCGATATAAGCAGCTTTCAGAATGCGGTAATCGATCCGCAGACACTGATGAAAGAGGATGAGCTCTTGACCTCGCAGCTTCTGATGAAGGTGAACGAGGAAGAGGAGACGGGTGAGGGGCTGGATGCATCAGACGGCGTGACAGGGGACGGCGCCGGGGAGAGTTCCGGCGGGGACAGCTACAGCGAAAGCGAAGTGGAACGATATTTGCGGGTACATATTTTAGAGACGGCCGGCGGCCATGAAGGAGAGGCAGATGACAGCGGAGTTTTGACCGTTCAGGCGGAAGTAGTATATACGGTGGAAGCGGATAATGAGGGACATCCAAATCCGGATGTTTCAATCGGGGCAAGCCTGGCATCAGTGAAGAGAAACATTGTCAGAGAGGACAACGGCCGGCCTTCCAACCGGATCTATCTTTTTCTTCCGGATAAGGATATTAAATACATAAGGACTGAAGTGAGGGAGAACGGCAGCGGAGAAAAAAGCATTGCTCCGGAAGCGGCCGGCGAAGAATCCGGTTTTCCCGGTTTCGACAGAATTTTTATAAGCTATGACCTGGAGGAACCGATAGAATTCTTTTTGGTAGCAGGCAGTCCCGGCGCATATGAGCAAGCCGGGGATGAGAAGATAAAGATCGAGTCATCTGAAAACAGCGGGATGTTGATTTATACGAATATCGGTGAGGAAAATGAACCGATATCCTACCACGAACCCGAAAACAGGCTATATCATTTGACTGTGACTGTTTACGAAGCCGATTACAGCGGGACGGAGGGAACAGGCGCAGAACCCGGCAGGGGCCGGGAAATATTGAAACTGGATTCAACAAAATCAGAGTAAGAGTGATAGAAAAGTGGTGAGGCCGGCAGAATTACGGCAGCAAAAGAGACAGGAGGTTCCGGAATGAGACGAGTTAAAAACCAGTTGCCGGAGAAGAAAAAACTGAATAATTCAGGTTCCGCCATGATTCTGGCGCTGACTGTCCTTTCTCTGATTGCCATATTGGGGATTATGGCTTTAAGCTCCGCGCTTTTGAATGTCAGAATGAGAGATTTGAACCGGAAATCGGACAAGAATTTTTACTATCTTGAGACAGCGCTCGATGAGATTTATGCGCAGACAGGAAGAATGGCGAGTGACATCCTGAAAGAAAACTATCTTGGCGTGATGGAGAAGCTTTATAAAGATGGCTACAGAACGAACGATGAGGCGAACGCCTGGCTGACAGCCGGTTTTATGAAGGAACTGACAGGCGAAAACGCTTTGGGGTTATCACTTCCTCTCACTGATGAAAACAATGAGGAAAATCTTAAAAATGCGGCTGAGAAACTGGCCTCTTTTTCGGATACGATACAGAAACAGAATCTGGAGGTTTTTATCGATTCAATTATCATGGAGAAACAGGTTATGCCGGAAGGGGAAGAGCTTGCGATGACCGGCTCCGGCAATGCGGCGCCTCTGTCCGTCCCCGGTCCGCGGGACAGCTACAGCGGTATCACCCTGAAAGGATTCTGTCTGATTTATACAAATCCGGATACCGGAATTGAGTCGGCAGTCACCGTGGATTTAAGAATACGGGCGCCCTATGTAAGGTTCATGAATGAAGGCGATGCACTGCTTGACTATGTCCTGGCGGCGAATGGGGATATAAAAGTAAACCAGAACGGCACAAGCAGAACAGTGAATGAGTTTACCGGAAACATATACGGCAATTCAATTACGGTATTCCACAGCGAGCTTGACGCGGCGGGCCGGTTAATTGCGGCAAAGGGAAATATAACGGCTGACAACCGTGCGGAGCTTACAATTTTCCTGCTGTGAATACCGGGGCGAAGAGCCGCGTCTGGGCAGACGGGATTGAGCTTAACGCCTCATCCACCCTGACTGCTGAGGATGCCGACATATTTGTCAAGGATGATTTGACCCTGAAGGGCGATAAGAATAATGTTACCCTGAAAGGCTCTTATTACGGCTACGGAAACGAAGGGGACAGCAGCGCGCTGGAACAGGAAACACCGAATAAAAGCAGCGCGGTTATTATAAATGACAGGGGGAGCAGTCTTGATTTGACGGGCCTTGACTCCCTGATACTGGCCGGACGGGCCTATATGAGATTTGACGATACGATTACGAACGGGCAGTACGTTTACCCGATGGGAGAATCACTGGCCGTTAAGGACCACTCAGACGATGTATTTGATACCGGAGACATCCATTCGCCTGGCATGGAATGGAAATACACAGGCTGCCGTTTCCAACCCGGTACTCTTGCCCGATGAGGAGGATGGCTATACACTGGCGCTTCAGGTCGAGCTTCCCGATGAAATGGGCGGGAAGAAGGCGGAGTATCAGATACGGATAGACAATCCCCAGGCAGAAAGCGATTCGGAAAAAGAGATTACAGTTACAGGACCCGGAACACAGGACTCCCCGGTTGTCCCGGTAATTTTAAATGGAAAGGTTTATATCTATTATAATTTTGATTCGGAAAGTGAGAGAAGGGACTATTTTGTCAATTATCTGGATAAAAACGCTTCATCTTTTGACGATCTGCTGGAAAAAAGCCGTATGGGGAAAAGCGGCGGGACAGCCGGCGGTGACGGCAGCGGAATATATATTAAAGGCAGCGGGTCCCAGCAGATTCATACATCAGGCGCCCTATATCAGGTAGCCGGGGATAAAGGGGAGGATGAACATCTTTTTCAGCTCCTTAAGAAGGGGGAGGACGGTGTCGGCAGTAAACTTGAATGGGTGAACCTGATTGGAAATCTGAATGCCTCTTTTAAAAATATACAGGACAATCTGGCGGAGACAGACCGTGTCGGAGGGCGTGCCGGAGAAGCTGCCATGGGAATTTCATCGATACTGCCGATTGGAAATTATGTTAAAATTGATGAAGTGAAAAAACTAATAGGAGAACCGGTCTATATCAAAGAAAACGGATGCTGTGTGCTGCTGAGCGGGGACTCGGTTCATGTAGAGCTGGGGGCCGGTGGGGACAGCGCGTCAGTAACAACTCTGGGGAGAACTTTTTCTATGGACGGAGGGCTGGTTGTATCGGCAAAAGATATTGAGATTGGAGGAGAGGGAGCGTTTAATGGCCTGTTTATGGCGGCAGGTCAGATATCTGTTACGGGCAGCGCAAGGCTGACCGCCGATGGGCAGACTTATGAACCCATTCTGGACAGAGAAGAGACTGCAAAATATTTTTATGATTACAGAGATCCGGCCTCCACTGTGCTGAACGACTATGAAGACTTTGTTACGAGAGAGAACTGGAGCCGTTCCGGACGTGAGCGGGAGGCGGCAAATGATGAAAGACAATACCAACAGCGGTTTTCACTGATAGAGCTAATTATTGCCATGACCATTCTGCTTGTTCTCAGCGGCATGATTTTTCTGGGAAGCGATTCAGCAAGAAGAAAAGAAACGGAGAAGTATGCGGCCGCTCTCGGCAATGAGATCTTGATGGCCCGGACGGCCTCCATGTCTAAGGCGGGCAAGTGGCGGCTGGGACTTTATCTGAAGGAAAAAGAATATTACTGTATCCTGGAGAGCGAGGAAAAGGCATCCGGAGAGTCAGGCGGCGTATATTGGGAGAGCCGGTCAGAGAAAGTCAGACTGGGGCATGCCGGCGCGGTTGATTATGAATGGGTGTCCGGAAGCGGCGATCCTGACGGTGAAGGGAACGTTTCAGACGGCGCCGGAACCGGAGAGGGCAGCCTGGAGAAGGGGAAGCTGATTCATGCATGGCGGTTCGACCGAGATACAGGCTCCTGCATGGAGGGAGCGGGCACTCTTAAGGTCACCGGCGTGGGACGTACCAGAACCATTACAGTTTATAAAGAGAATGGCCGGGTCGATATCAGCAATGTGAAGTAGGGAAAAAATCTGTGACAGTTCAGCCATGATGTATTCCGCGAGGCGTTTTCGCTGTTTCTTGCGAAAATCACGAGTAGTGCGGCCCGGCGCGATGAAAAGACAAAAATCGGGCGGAAAGGAGGAAGATGCGTGGAAAGAAAAAGCAAAGAGCCGAATTCATTAAATTCATTAACAGAGTCCGGAAACGGAGGCTTTTCACTAATTGAATTACTGGTCGGAATTTCAGTTTTGGCAGTGGTGGGTCTTATGATAACATCACTGTTTAGCAGTTCCTCCCGCCTCTACCGTTCTACGGCGTCTTACTCCAATATCCAGACTGAGAGCCAGGCAGTCAGCCGGAAAATCAGCAATGCGATCATGGGGGCCGGTTCATTATATCTGAATGAAGGGGAACGCGGAAGCTATCTGTTTACCGGTGAGGTGAAAACGGAAGCCGGAAAGAATGTATACTCCGGTGAGATATTCTGGTTCAACAAAGAGACCGGCTGTCTGTATCAAAACAGCGGCTTTAAGGCCGAACAAGACATTAATTCCGGCCCGGACATCGCAGGCGGAGAGCCATGACGGGACAGGGGATAAAATATCGGGAAATCCTGGAGTCCTGTCTTTGGAGACGGTCAGGGCAGCATTAGAAGAAAATGCAGGTAATGGCCGGGAATATCTGATCAGCGATAAAGTAAAGAGGCTTGATTTTACAATTTTCCCTGAATTGACGGAAAATGAGCGGATCAATGAAGACGATGGATTCTACAAAACAGATGGGAAGATAAGTGTGAATTTTGCTCTGACTTTCCAATATCTGGACAGTAAAAGCTATTTTGTGACAACCAGTGCCGCGCCCCGTAACAGGATAGCGGTTTTATGGTGGAATGGAGAAAACGGTACAGGCGGCGGGCCCGAAACAGGGGCATGACCCAATACAGGTCCGTACTGGCCGTAAAAATGTTAATTCAAACCGATGGCGCATCAGGAGGCAGGAATGGAAGTTCGCGTACAGAAAAAGAAAAAGAGATTTCCGTGGGACGGAAAAAAACTGCATACTGTATGGAAAGCCGTGGCGGCGATACTGGTGATCTGCGTGCTGGCCGGCGGGATATTGCTGATTGCAGGCCGCAGACAGCAGGCGGAAGCCGCGCTCGATCCGACCAGATACAGCAAAGAACATCCCTTTGTGGTTTTGGAGATAGTACCTTACGAAGGACAGGGACAATGGGGGTATTTGGTCGAAGGACAGGAACCTGTGACAGTCGAGGCAATCAATGGGTATTATACGGAAGAACAGGAGTTAAAAGATTACTGGAGCTTAGACTGGGGAAACAATAATGCAACATTTTTTATTGAATTTCCATTCTCAGGTCTGGTGAGAGATAAAGAAAACAGACGGTACGCCAACAATAATATTTTTGTGAAGAACATTCTCTGCCAGAGCGGCAAAAAAGCGGAGGACTGGGCAGGCAAAGTTCAGGTAAGGTCTGAGAGCGCATGCGATATAACGGTTCAGGACGTGGAAAGAGCCGATCTTATTATAGTCCAAAGTAATGAGTCGGCCTATAAATACAACCAGTCCGGAGGCGATAACCGGAATCCGCTGTATGCATATTGGAAATATAATAAACCGTCAGTCATATTAAAGGATGAAAAAGAAAAGGTCATTGAGCCCAATAAAGGGGGCCAGGCCGTCTATGAGGGCAGCATTTCGGAAGATAATGGGAATAGCTGGAAATCAATGGATATGCAATGGGATGCGGCGCTGGCTGTTCTGGATCATGCCTATACAAACAATAAGGCGACAATTGTGGCATCCGAAAAGTCAGCCGGAAATGCGGATAAAAATATTGATAAATTAATTCTGCTTTTAACAAAGCTGAGCGGAAAAGCCTATATCGATGACGGAATAAAAGAAATGATTACCACGGCTGTCAACGGAGAAGGCGTCAGAACTGGAAGCTTTAACGGAGAAACATCCTGGAATGAAAAGTTATTTTATGATGCCGTTCTGCTCGACCGTACCACCTTTACAAACAGTTTTGAAAAGCTGAAATATTTTATTTATAATCCGTCTGAACAATATGCGCCGCCGGACAATGTAAAAACATTCCTGGAACGGTTCAGGACAATGGGCAGCCTTTCAAATGAAGACTTTTATGAGTTTATGGATTCCGAATTATGGGATGCGTTATTAAAGTATGCAAGGCTGCTGAGAGATAAAGAGGGCAGTGCCGGAAAAATCACGGAAGAGGATTATCAGGCGTTTGAAAATTACCGGGTAAAGTATGAAAAGCATCAAATTTGTAAACTTGAAGACAAGTATGAAGCCGGATATGATCTCCTGCATAACGGAGGTTACATCGGCAAAACAAAGTGGGATAATGTGATCCGTTATATGGAAGGATGGATCAGTTACCCGTTTGTTCCGGTCCTCTTAGGCGAAAGCTCCAAACACCAGATTGATGTGGAAGAGATTTTATTAGGAGGAGCGGTAACGCCGGACGGACCGCCCCAGGAGGCGGCAGATGGACGGATCAAGGTACTGGAAATCGAACCATCCAATAATTACTGGCTTGTGATTCCGGAAAATCTGTCAAAACTTGCAACGGCGATTGGTGAGGATGAAGACGAAATTTCCGTTACATACGTGACGCCAAATACATTAAATGGTATGGCGGTAGATTTGACGGCGGAGTATTATTTAATATTAATAGGGGAAGACACCTCTCTTTTCAGAGCGGGAGGCCCTTACAGCAGCGGCATTCCTTACCGCCATAACGGTTACCTGGATGATGCGGTAATTCCTCAGACCCTGCTCAACGGTTTACTGGCAGGTGATTATACGACAAAAGCAAAATTTGATGCCGGTATTGCAATGAAAAAAGAGGGCGCCTCGCTGAATACAGGGTCTTATCCTCTTACGGTCAGCAGCAGCCGGTACTGGAATCCCGGATTGAGGGAGCAGTGGCCCAAAACACCGGACTATTATTTCCTGAAAAATGTGGAACTGGCCTTGGAGCTTCAGGTATTAGGAGCCGATGAGTCAGTCAGCAAGGCCAGATTCAGCGGCAATGATATAAGCTCATATATGCAGCGGCAGCTGGCGGAATTCGTAAAATCAGGCCAGCCGGTTATTGTGGCAGATCGTCTCCTGGTAGATGCGAGGAAACAAATCGGCGATTTCATTTTCATCGATATGGATTCCAGGCCATACGAAGAGGAGCTGGATTTGGATGCCAGATTATATTTCGCATTGTACGGAATGGAGGATGAGAGGGACTATTATACGAAAGCCCCGGAAGAAACTTACTATAATCGGCTGATATCAATGCGTACCGGTCTTGAAGAAGCGGCAGGTAAAACAATCTCATTGATGAAAGATTATAAACCGTCAATTGTGGTAAAAGATACCGGGTTAATAAAGGATGAAAACGGAAATGCTGTTTCTTCAATCGCTGAGAAAGGATGGAGTCCGGAGACAAAGCCGGATCTGACTGCGCTTGCCAGAACGAATACATTGACGTTTGACTACGAAATCACGCTGCCCATAGGCGATCAGGCAGAGAATATGGTAATGACAATCATTGTGGATCGGAACGGCGACGGTATTTTCGATGAAGCGGGAGACGGAGGAAACGGCTCAGGCAAACCGGGTAAAGAAAATAATTCAACGGATTATATTAAAAATGATCAGGTGTTTACCGTAAAATTCGGCGATTTGCCCCCGGGGGATTATACCTTTGAGAGCGGTTTGCTGAAAGGCAGATATACTTCTCCTGTGCCGGTTGAGTCAATCGAGGAAATATGCCAGTTCCGCGTACAGATTTCGACTCTTGATAAAAATAATCCTCTCACCGGAGTCTGGACCGGATACCTGCATCCTGATACAAAGAAGAAGGACGTGAAGATACTGCAGATTACGCCGTATTCCGATACGGCAGGAGGTAAGAATCTGTCACAGAATCCACAGTTTGTCCGTCTGTTTAATGAGGCGGAGCAAAAGGGCGGGGAGTATCATATCGACTTTGAAAATGCCGGATTTGAAACAATTTCCGAAGGCGATTTTGCTGCAGAATGTGAGGGTAAGGAAATTACTGCGGAAAAATTAAAGGCATATGATTTAATCATTGTGGGAACCGATTTTTCACAGGAGCTGAAAGGCGATATAACGGATACAGATACTCTGGAGGCGGCCAAAGTTTTAAAGGAATATTCGGATACACTCAAAAAACCAATTATCTTTACAAACGATGCATTTTCCTATGTCAATTCGGAGAATTACTTTGCCCCGGAGGAAGTTGATTATTATTACCGCAATATGACGATTGAAGAAGGGCAGAGGGAGAAGCCGACAGAAACAGATCCAAACTACAAAAAGGTCAGGATTAGTAAAGAACAGTATGAAGCTTATCTGGAAAAAAATGAGAAAGAGTGGAATGACAATCAGCATAATATTGGAAACGGGACCGTCTATCTCGATCCGGAGGGTCTCCATGAGGTGGCTGAAAAAGCAGGATCTTATAAGGCTCTTGTGAGGCCGACTGCAGCCGATGACGGGAGAGAAATTTCGGAGCTGTATATCGGGTGGCAAACCTGGGGCGGGTGGTTTAATGGAGGAGGAAAAGAGGTAAAGACAGTGAATCCCAATTCCCCGCCGGTAAAAGTTAACGCAGCCCAATTCTATAACGAATTCAGGAATATGATAGACAGAACATTTAGCTGGATTTACTACTTTTATGCCAGGAACGGTTATGTGACGGAAGGGGAGCTGAGATCTCTGTATGAAGATGCCGGTGGGAATCCCCTGAGAACCACAATCAAAAAAAATACATTTAATGTCAAAGATCTCCATGCAGCTCTCGGAAGCTACGAAGCAATTTCCAAAGATATCGTGGATGAGACGGCTCCAATCGTAATCGCGGGGGATACTTACTATAAATTCAAGTCGAACGGCGCCGATTACCTGTCCATCCGTCTCGAGGAGGACGTGACGAATTTCTACGGTTATGTATGGCAGAAAAAAGTAGCCGGAGACAGCGATAATCCCGTTGAGACAAAGTATACTCTTAACAATGTGGCCGGAAAAGGCGATGCGCTGTATCCTCATAAAAACAACTGGAATTACTTCTTTACGCAATCGCTGCGCTATGCGGTGGGTATGGACCGTTTTGCCGTGACAACCGATATCAAGCCGGACGACAAAAGAGATAAGGGAAGCAGCAGGCGGTGGACAAAGATAGAGCAGCTCCAGGGCTTTACAAACGGAGCCTTGCTGGAATATGCATTTATACCAAAGGCGGGCAGCAGTTATGAGGCTCTGGTGAATACCACTTCGCCTTACAATACACAGATATCACAGAACCTTGCCATCGGTGTGAAACCCCGTACACAGTATATTGAACCGCTCAATGAGGGGCAGATTGGCCTGTATCCATATAAGATTGAAAATGAAGTTTCGGAAGCGAAAATTGGGATAGCAGAGAACCATGCCCCATACTATCAGCTTGATTTAGAGCGGGAGCCTGGCAAGGGGAAAGTTGACGATGTGACGGTCTGGTATACATTTGCAGGTTCGGGCAATGACGATGAATCTAAATATTTTGATACAACGGTAAGAGACGCCGGAAACAATTACTATCTATATTCAAAAGGTAAAATCTATTATACCGGCTTTTCACTTTATGACGACACGGATGAATCAGGTTCTGATGATGAACTGGTTCCGGATATGGAAATGAAACTGTTCATCAATACGGTTTACGCCGCCCTGAACAGTGAGGCGGCGGAGACGTCCTTCTATGATACCGTAGTATTGGAAGGAGGAACGGTATCGGGAATTGAACTGGCGGGAAATACCGGTGCGCCGAACCGCTATACCTGTTATTACGATGCTTACGACGACAAGCTGGAGCTTCTGTTCCGGGTACAAAAGATGAATGCCGCAGACAATGAGACGGTACCGTTGGCAAGCGGGAAGAAGGGTGAACTGAATGAAGACGGCCTTCCGTCGGTGGCGGTATTTGATGAATCGGCCTACACAATAGGGGAACTTCCGGAAGAAAATACGGTTTCGAGCTTTCCGGTAGTGAAGGTTGCAGGCGAACCGGGGCAGAAAGGAAGCCTGGGAAGCGGCGCCAGTGATCAATGGTACCGGCTGGAAATGGCATTTAACGGCGATATGGATGGAATGACAATCATAATCGGCCCAGAGACGCCGGAGGCCGGGAAGTTAAGAAAAGACAGTATCTATGCGGAGATCCGTCTCGTAAAGCGCGAACTGTTCGATTTGGACTAGCTGTACAATCCGTGCCGCCGCAGTGCGAACCTCTGCGGCTCCATGAATTTCACAGAGCAGTGGCTGCTTTGGCGGCATTTTAAATGGGGAGAACCGTCAATCGGTTCTCCCCACTGCTATGCTTATAATACCGGTTTAACGGGCCAATTCTAAAATTCCGGCTCAATCAATCCGTAGGTATTGCCTTTCCTCTTGTAAACCACATTCACCTGGTCGGTTTCCGAATTAAGGAATACATAGAAGGCATGTCCAAGAAGTTCCATCTGTACACAAGCTTCCTCCGGATCCATCGGTTTCATCGCGAATCTCTTAACTTTAACAATTTTTACTTCGTCATCCGATTCATACTCTTCATTCATGAAATAATCGGAGAATGCAATAGCCGCCTGTTTTTTGTCAACAATCTTGTTTTTATATTTTTTAAGCTGGCGCTCGATAATTTCTTCTACCAAATCAATGGATACGTACATATCGTTGCTTTCCTGCTCCGCACGGATAATGGTGCCTTTACAGGAATGGTAACTTCGATTTTCTGACGTTCTTTTTCAACACTTAATGTAATGATTGCTTCTGTGTCCTGATTGAAGTATCGCTCAAGTTTTCCGATTTTCTCCTCTACTGCTGCTTTTAACCCCGGGGTAACATTAATATTTCTTCCAGTAATCTTATAACGCATATACATCGCTCCTTTTTCTTGGGATGTTTATAGTATACCACTTTTATTTGATAAATTCAATCACAAAAGGAAAATTGCGAAGACAATTATTGTTAATTTTTTATAAAAAGTCTAAATTATTTAGGCGTCATAATGTTTCAAAACGTTATTGTTCACATCCAGCCAAAAAGCGGCGTGCTGCGAACAATAACACGCTTCGCGATGCACAGAAACGGCAAAAGCGCCGTTTCGCGCCGTAAAACTCGGGATTTTCGTGCAAAATGCGCACGAAAACACCTCGCGGAACACAACCGTGTGAACAGTAACTTCAAAACTACTTAAAACTCGCGCGGAACCCATATAAAACCTGATATTCCTGTCAAGGATAATCCTTGTATTTTTTGTCGAAATATGCAAGTTTATGAGATATACACAAAAATCAGGTTGGTGAACTTTGGATGGGGAAAGATGGTGATAAACATAAAAAAGATGTGGATAATGTGGATAACTCGGTGTATAACTACTTTTTCCCTTAAAATGGACAAGGTGGGGTGTGCATAACTTTTCTACATTTTTGGCGAAAACGGTGTGGATAATGTGGACAACTGGTGAATAGAACAAGTTTTTTGTGCAATTTGCTAAGTTTACCATAATATGACGAATTATGTCACTGGGATGCCTTGGAAACTATTGCGCGGATGTGGACAAAATGTAAAAAATTTATGAAGTCGTTGAATAAAATCCTTGTTAGTGTTAGAATAAGTAAGATTGTATAACTATAACTATGCAGTTTTGGCATGAATAGAAGAGCTTGCAATGATGATAATAGAAATAATGATAGAAATAGGAGAGTAAAGCATGAATCTGATAGAGAAAATGTTTGGAACTCACAGCGAGCGTGAACTAAAGCTGATTTATCCCATTGTGGATAAGATTGTTGCTTTGAAGCCGGAGATGGAAAAGCTGACGGACGATGAGCTGAAGGACAATACCAGAAAGTTCAGAGAGCGTCTGGAAAAGGGTGAAACATTGGATGACATTCTGCCGGAGGCATTTGCCACCATCAGAGAAGCCTCAAGGCGTGTCCTTAATATGGAGCATTATCCGGTACAGCTCATTGGCGGAATTGTTCTGCACCAGGGACGTATTGCCGAGATGAAGACAGGTGAAGGAAAGACGCTTGTTTCCACAGCCCCGGCTTATCTGAATGCGCTGAAGGGCAACGGCGTATTTATCGTTACGGTTAACGACTATCTGGCAAAGCGAGATGCTGAGTGGATGGGACAGGTTCACCGCTTCCTGGGCCTGACCGTCGGCGTGGTATTAAATTCGATGACTCCGGACGAGCGCCGGGCGGCATATAACTGTGACATCACCTATGTAACCAACAATGAACTTGGTTTTGACTATCTCCGCGATAATATGGCTATATATAAGGAACAGATGGTTTTAAGAAATCTGGATTATGCCATCATCGATGAGGTCGATTCCGTCTTGATCGACGAGGCGCGGACACCGCTTATCATTTCCGGTCAGAGCGGTAAATCCACCAAGTTATATGAAGTCTGCGATATTCTGGCGCGCCAGCTGGAACGCGGAGAGGAATCAGCCGAATTTACAAAGATATCGGCCATCATGGGTGAGGACATTGAGGAGACCGGCGACTTCATTGTCAATGAGAAGGACAAGGTGGTCAATCTGACAGAGGCCGGCGTCAAGAAAGTGGAGGAATTCTTCCATATAGAGAACCTGGCGGATCCGCAGAACCTGGAGATTCAGCACAACATTATCCTTGCACTCCGCGCCCACAACCTCATGTTCCGCGATAAGGACTATGTGGTCAAGGACGACGAGGTCCTGATCGTTGATGAGTTCACAGGACGTATCATGCCGGGCCGCCGTTACTCTGACGGCCTGCATCAGGCAATCGAGGCGAAGGAGCATGTGAATGTACGCCGCGAGAGCAAGACGCTGGCAACCATTACCTTCCAGAACTTCTTTAATAAGTATACAAAGAAGGCTGGCATGACCGGTACCGCCCTGACGGAGGAGAAAGAGTTCCGTAATATTTACCAGATGGACGTTATCGTAATTCCGACGAATAAGCCGGTAATCCGTCATGATAACGACGACGCGGTATATAAGACAAAGAAAAAGAGAAATTCCATGCAGTTGTGGATGAGGTTGTGGCAGCCCATGAAAAGGGACAGCCGGTTCTGGTTGGCACCATTACCATCGAGACTTCTGAGCTTTTAAGCAAGATGCTGACAAGGCGCGGCGTGCCGCACAAGGTGCTGAACGCCAAGTTCCACGAGCTGGAGGCTGAGATTGTAGCGGACGCTGGTATCCACGGCGCTGTTACCATCGCAACCAACATGGCCGGCCGTGGCACCGATATCAAGCTGGACGACAAGGCGAAGGAAATCGGCGGTCTCAAGATCATCGGTACCGAGCGTCATGAATCCAGACGTATCGACAATCAGCTGCGCGGGCGTTCCGGACGTCAGGGAGATCCGGGTGAATCCCGTTTCTACATTTCTCTGGAAGACGATCTGATGCGTCTCTTCGGTTCCGAGAAGCTGATGAATATGTTTAACGCATTGGGTGTTCCAGAGGGCGAGCAGATTGAGCACAAGATGCTCTCCAACGCCATTGAGAAAGGCCCAGATGAAGATCGAGAGCAACAACTACGGTATCCGTGAAAACCTGCTTAAATATGATGAGGTTATGAACGAACAGCGTGAGGTCATTTATGACGAGCGCCGCCGCGTATTAAACGGTGAAAGCATGAGAACCGTAATTATGAAGATGATTACGGATATTGTAGAAAATGCTGTGGATATGTCCATCTCTGATGAACAGGGAACAGAAGAATGGGATCTGACGGAGCTGAATACACTGCTGCTTCCGATTATTCCGCTTCCTCCTGTCGCGCTGAAAGACGATCAGAAGGATATGAAGAAGAATGAATTAAAGCACATGCTGAAGGAGGCTGCCACAAAGCTTTACGAAGCCAAGGAAGCTGAATTCCCGGAGCCTGAGCAGATCCGTGAGATCGAGCGTGTAGTTCTTCTGAAAGTAATCGATGCAAAATGGATGGCTCATATTGATGATATGGATCAGCTCCGTGAAGGTATCGGCCTCCAGGCATATGGCCAGAGAGATCCTCTGGTAGAGTATAAGATGAGCGGATATGAGATGTTCGACAGCATGACTGCCGCAATCCGTGAAGATACAGTGCGCATCCTGTTCCATATCCGTGTCGAGCAGAAGATCGAGCGTGAACCGGCGGCCAAGGTGACCGGAACCAACAAGGATGATACCGCCGTCAATGCGCCGAAAAAGCGTGAGGCGAAAAAGATTTATCCAAATGATCCATGCCCATGCGGTTCCGGCAAGAAATTCAAACAGTGCTGCGGACGCAAAATACTGCAGGAGATGAATTCCAATCCGGAGCTTAAGAATAAGACGGTTCAGATGCAGATTCTGCCGCAGGGCGGGAAGAAGGAAGAGAAATAGAGATTTAACTGAGGTTGGGAGGACGCGTCCGGAACGGACCATGTCCGGTGTGGTGAGAGGGCTGGCTGAGTCTTCCGTCCCCGGTTGGAGGATGTCGTGAGGGGGGAATCCGGCCGGAATGAATTGCTGCGGGGACCGTTTGCACTCTTTGGAGTGCGCAGTGCTAAGCTCGTGAGGGACCTCGCCAAGCACCGGCGGACTCCCATGTCGCCCTCCGCAATTGATTCCGCCTACTTCCCCGGTTCAGGTTTTCGCCGGGTACGGAACACTCAGGCGGAAGTTTTCGCGGCACCGGACATGGTCCGTTCCGGCGCTGATTGTCTCCAACCTTAAATGGGAGGACCCTGTCGCGGCCACTACGTGTTTCCGGCAGGCCGATATCAAATCTAGCGCAATTCTTTCATAAAGGCACATTGTAGGCATATGGTATTTCCCGCACACGTAAGCACTGAGTGGCCGCGACAAGGTCCGCCCCCGCACTTAACGCGTGAGACATTCAGCGGCCGCAGGCCAGTGGACGGGGCCGATACACCCGGCGGAGTCTTTCGTCCCGGCGAAAACCTAACCTTGGGGCGGAGGGGAAGATAAAGTCTGCGGATGCCGTTGAAATCCATCGCTGATTACTGTGAAACTTTAACTTCTGAAGCCAAAAGCGCAGACTTCCCCCATCAACCTTTTTGACGTTTATTTTGAACTCAGCTAACAGGTTCAGGCGGCAACTACCGGAACCTCCCACCCAAGCGCTTTTAACTTCTTTAGGTACGCATTAATTTTACGTTCCTTGTTGAATTGGTTGTAATAATCAGCACCCAGATCTTTGAAAACAACTCCATCCTTGAGTATGTGATAGATGGCTATAAGCATGGAATGGGCAACTGCAACATAAGCCCGTTTTTCCACGGTGGGAACTGATTCTCATGAACTGCGCATAAAAGTACGAATTTTATTTCTTGTAGCGGAATGCGCACAGACTACCAGGGTTGAACGTAAAAGAGCATTCCCTTTCGCATTTTCCGGTCTTCCTCTTTGGGCACTCTCGTTATTGCCGGGACATAGTCCTGCCCATGCGACAAGATGACCGGCCGTTGGAAAACGACTCATGTCTGTACCAATCACCGAAATAATGGCCTGGGAACTGTTTTTCCGATACCAGTTACATCCTGGATTGCTTGTGTCGCTTTTTTCTTCCGGTTTCATAAAGTTATCAATCTCATCTTCCAGATTGTTGATATGAACATTGAGTTCATCCAGATGGGACAGCGACTCTTTCATCATTCGACGTTGTAATGGGGTCATGACACCATTTAAATCATCGATAAGCTGTTCCTTGCTGGCTTTGAGATTGTGGGCAATGATTTTCTTTTTATACATTTCATCATACTTTGCTTCGTCGAAGAATTCTCCGGTGAGAAGGTATTCCAGAATGTTGCGCGCACTCATGCAGTTGATGTCAGATACAGTACCGGACAGCTTTATGTTGGCACCCTCCAGCATCTTTGGAGTCGGTTCAATTCCGGGTGCGTTCACTCACGAGGCTTTTCCGGTAACCAGTAATCCTGCTGTTTATCCGGGCTATCCATTGCGAATCCATCCATTCATCCCGCCCTGGACTGCTTTCATATGGCTGGCATTCACCACCATAGCCTTTAGTTCAGAAGACTCGAGGATGTTATACAGAGGAAGTGCTTTCCATTGCGACCATTTCACAGCCACCGTTCTGAAGCCAGTTAGCTAATTCAAGAAGCTCTGGTTGTTGCACCAAAGTTCCGTAACTCCTGCTTGCTGCCTTTTCTAAAGCAGGCGACGATGAGCTTTTTGTGCACGTCAATACCACAACATTTGTCGTAAACTTTATCCATATGGTTACCTCCAAAATAAAATTTACGGCACGGTACTCTGTCTATTATTATTTTACTGTACGTCCTTCTGCCGCAAGCGGCTGGACAGATGGTGGTGCAAATGAGAGTACCTAAAATCAGTTTAGCGAACGGGCTACAGGCCCAAATTAGTGCCGATTTTGCCGTTAATGTCAGTATAAGCTCAATCAACAGCAATTTCAATCACCTGCCGCCCTCGCAGTTTCATTTATGGTGGTGCCGCATCAGAGGCATGGGGGTTTAGCGAGGTCCTGTCGAGCTTAGCAGCGTGATGCATTTCACAGAGCGGGAGTGTGCTCCGCAGACTTTATCTTCGCCCGTAGCCCCAAACTACGACAATCTTCCCCCAGGACGAAAGACTCATATACACACCCCACCACCCCGTCCGCTGGCCGTACCGGCGGCGTCCTCACCTGCTTATTTAAATTTTGCAAATACACCTTGTAAATCAACAACCATTCCTGTAAAATAAAACATGTCTGACTATAATAGAATGAAAGTGGGTGAAGCTATGGTTGAATTAGATCAGTTCAAATATACGTTATCAACGTATGATACAACTTTAGTGGAAGTGAGGGATTCACTTTGACCTGGATAACAAGGTAAAGCGAATCGATGAATTGGACAAATCAATGGAGGAACCGGGATTCTGGGACGATCCGGAGAGGTCCACAAAAACAGTAAGAGAAGCAAAGAATCTAAAGGACACGGTGGAGACCTACCGCCACCTGGAGCAGCAGTATGAGGATATCCAGATAATGATAGAGATGGGATACGAGGAGAATGATCCCTCGATGATCCCTGAAATTCAGGAGATGCTGGATGAATTTATCAACAGCCTGGAAGATATCATGACAAAAACGCTGCTTTCCGGGGAGTATGATAACTGCAACGCGATTTTGAAGCTGAATGCGGGGGCAGGCGGAACTGAGGCCATGGACTGGTGCAGCATGCTGTACCGGATGTACCAGAGATGGGCCGACAAGAAGGGATATACGACCGAAGTGCTGGATTTCCTGGACGGTGATGAGGCGGGAATTAAGTCAATCACTGTGCAGATTAACGGCGAGAATGCTTTTGGATACCTGAAATCAGAAAAAGGCGTTCACCGGCTGGTACGTATTTCACCGTTTAATGCGGCAGGAAAGAGGCAGACTTCCTTTGTATCCTGTGATGTCATGCCGGATATTGAAGAAGATCTGGATATTGAGGTCAATCAGGATGATCTGCGTATTGATACCTACCGATCCAGCGGCGCAGGCGGACAGCATATCAACAAGACGTCGTCTGCCATCCGTATTACCCATATCCCGACCGGAATCGTGGTGCAGTGCCAGAATGAGCGCTCCCAGTTCCAGAATAAGGATAAGGCAATGCAGATGTTAAAGGCAAAGCTCTATCTGTTAAAGCAGCAGGAGAATGCGGAGAAGCTTTCCGATATCCGGGGCGATGTCAAGGATATCAATTTTGGAAACCAGATCCGATCTTATGTTATGCAGCCCTATACACTGGTCAAGGATCACCGCACCAATGCCGAGAACGGCAATGTAAATGCGGTGATGGACGGCGATATCGATCTGTTTATCAGTGCATATCTGAAATGGATCAGCCTGAAAAGCCAGGAGGTTAAAGAACAGTAAGCCGGTGACGGCAGAGCGGGAAGACCGGCATCAGAGCGGTTTTCCCGCTTTTTAAAGTTTTGTTGATGAGTTCGATCTTAACCAGAGCCTGCCGCCGCAATTTTGCGGTGAGCAGGCTTTGTATTGCATAAAAAACAATTTATACGTATAAAAATCGAATTTCCACGTAAAAAGTTATTGCACCCACATTTTAAATGTGTTAATATCTTTGCTATGAATACAAATGTATTTCTCAAGCATACATAAAGACGTACAGCGCAGGGGAGTGTATATGGAAGAGCAGACAAAATATTTTGTGTTAAAACAAAAGGCGGTGCCGGAAGTTTTGCTGAAGGTGGTGGAGGCAAAAAAACTGATAGAATCAGAGCGCGCCATCACGATACAGGAGGCCACGGAGAAAGTGGGGATCAGCAGAAGTTCCTTCTATAAGTACAAAGACGATATTTTCCCGTTTTACGACAACGCAAAGGGAAAAACAATCACGCTGGTGCTGCAGATGGACGACGAGCAGGGGCTGTTGTCGGATCTTCTTCACACCGTAGCGGTCTATAAGGCGAATATTCTGACTATCCATCAGAGTATTCCGGTCAATAACGTGGCCTCGCTGACACTGAGCGTGGAAGTCAGGCCGGATACCGGTAATATTTCCAGGATGGTTGAGGAAATGGAAGAGAAAAAAGGCGTTCACTATGTCAAAATAATAGCCAGGGAGTAGAGATTATGATTCAGGTAGCAGTAATGGGTTACGGAACGATTGGTTCCGGCGTCGTGGAAGTGTTAGAGACGAACAGAGAGATTATAAAGAGGAAGACCGGTCAGGATATTTCGGTAAAATACATTCTGGATCTGCGTGAATTTCCGGGAGATCCGCATGAGGACCTGATAGTACATGATTTTTCCACTATAGAAAAGGATCCGGATGTGGGAATTGTTGTGGAGGCCATGGGCGGAGCGAATCCCGCTTACGCTTTTGCAAAGGCCTGCCTGCTTGCCGGTAAACAGGTAGTTACATCCAATAAGGCGCTGGTGGCGGCCCATGGAACAGAGCTTCTCCAGATTGCCAGGGATAAAAATATTAATTTCTTCTTCGAAGCCAGCGTGGGAGGCGGGATCCCGATTATCCGCCCGATGGTTCAGTGCCTGGCAGGAGAACAGATTCTGGAAATCAGCGGTATCCTGAACGGTACGACAAACTTTATTCTCAGCAAGATGGACCGTGAGGGGCAGACGTTTGAGGAAGCCCTCAAAAGGCTCAGGAGCTTGGATATGCGGAGCGTAATCCGAGGCGGATGTCGAAGGATATGATACCTGCCGTAAAATCACGATTCTGACCTCCCTTGCACTTGAAAAAGAAGTGAATTATGAGGAAGTGTATACGGAGGGAATTACAAAGATTACGGATACGGATTTCAAATATGCGGCTAAGATGGGAACCTCCATAAAGCTTTTTGGAAGCAGCCGCATGGCTGACGGGAAAACAAGCGTATTCGTATGCCCGATGATGATAGACAGGATCACCCCTTTATGGAGTGAGCGACGTATTTAACGCGGTGATGGTCCGCGGCAATATGGTGGGGACGCTGATGTTTTATGGAAGCGGCGCCGGTAAGCTGCCGACGGCCAGCGCGGTAGTTGCCGATATTATGGAGGCCGCCTGCCATATGACGGATAATGTTCCTCTCGGCTGGAGCAGTGAGAAGCAGCAGCTTTCCGATGTCAAGGAGATGCGGTTCCGTTATTTTATCCGCTTTGCAGGTTCTGCGGCCGAGAAGCTGGCTGATGTGGAAGCCGCTTTTGGAAAAACGGAAATAATTGAATTGCCCGGCATGGACGAGTTTGCCGTTCTGACCGGTGAGATGACGGAACTGAAGTATCATAAAGTTGCCGCGGCATTTGGAGATATCCGCCAGATGATACGGGCCTAAAAAGTATTTGAAATAATAGCAGCCATACGAGAATCCCTGTATTTGCCGTTATCGGCAGGCACAGGGATTCTCGGCAACAGTCCAGGCTTCTTACCTGTTGCGATGTACGGACGGCAGCAAAAAGTTACTGTTCACACCACGCCGCTTTTTAGCGGGGGGTGAACGGTAACATCGGAAATATGCGTCAGCTCGATATTTGACACAGGGATTGATTTGGTATAAAATAGAATTTCTAAACTACACAGGAGGACAGGCGTTATATGCTGGTCGTGAAAAAATTTGGCGGCAGTTCTGTTGCCGACAGGGAGCGGATCATGAATGTGGCAAGGCGCTGCATTGAGGATTACGAGAAGGGTAATGACGTGGTGGTAGTTCTGTCCGCCATGGGAAAGACGACGGACGGCCTTCTTGAAAAGGCCCGGGAGATAACTGAGACGCCGTCTAAAAGGGAATTGGACATGCTGCTGGTAACGGGAGAGCAGGTATCGGTTGCGTTGATGGCCATGGCCTTCCAATCTCTGGGAGTGCAGGCGGTATCCCTCAATGCTGCGCAGGTGGCGATGAGGACAACATCGGCTTATGGTCAGGCAAAGCTCAAGAGAATCGATACGGAGAGGATCCGCAATGAGCTGGATGCCAGGAAAATTGTGGTAATCACAGGATTTCAGGGAATTAATAAATATGATGATATGACGACACTCGGCAGAGGCGGCTCCGACACGACGGCGGTTGCACTGGCAGTTGCCCTCCATGCAGATTTCTGTGAGATTTATACAGATGTAGACTTGGCGTATATACGGCAGATCCGAGAATCGTGCCGAATGCCAGAAAACTTTCTGAAGTTTCCTATGATGAGATGCTGGAATTTGCATCTCTTGGAGCGAAGGTTCTGCACAACCGTTCCGTGGAGATGGCGAAACGGTATGGAGTGAAACTGGTGGTGCTTTCCAGCTTGACGAGAGCGGAGGGGACAATCATTAAGGAGAAGACCAGTATGGAAAAATGTTAGTGAGCGGCGTTGCGGCCGATAAGAATACAGCCAGAATTTCTGTGCTTGGGGTAAAGGATGAACCGGGAATCGCCTTCCGGCTGTTCAACCTCCTGGCCAGATACCGGATCAATGTGGATATCATTATCCAGTCCGTGGGCCGTGACAACAGGAAAGATATTTCCTTCACAGTTGCCCGCACGGATTTGCAGGAAACCATGAAGATTATAAACGATCATCTGGAGATGCTGACTGCCGATTCGGTGAGCGCCGATGATACGGTCGCGAAAATTTCAATTATCGGAGCCGGTATGACCAGTAATCCAGGCGTTGCCGCGAAGATGTTCGAAGCGCTGTCCGGCGCCAATATCAATATTAAAATGATTGCAACCTCCGAGATCCGTATAACCGTGCTGATTGATGAGGAGGATGCAAGCCGTGCGATGCGGGTGGTGCATGATGCATTTTCTCTGGCAGACTGACATGCACGCTTTTAAAGAGGAGACGGTTCTATGAGAATTTTGGCAGAGCTGATAGAGAGTGCCGGCCAGGGCATATATCCCTGTCTTTTTCATTTGGTGACAGGGGCATATTGTCCGGGCTGCGGCGGCACAAGGGCGCTTTTGGCATTGCTGCACGGCCGGTTGGCGGACAGCATCCGTCTGAACCCGCTGGTTCTGTATATGGCGGTGTCGATTCCCTCTTTCTTGCTCTACCGTTTTTACTGCGCAGGGAAAAAGAAGCCGGTACGGCCTGCGGTATGGATGACGGCATTAGGCGCCGGAATTATAATACTGGTAATGAACTTTATTATAAAGAATTATTTTCTGCTGGTAAGGCATGTGGATTTACTGGCGTTTATTTATTGACGGCGGCCTGCCGCCTCAGTGCGTTCCTCCGCGGAGCGGTTGAAATTTAAAAGATATAATAAGACCCGGGAATGGAAAAATTCCCGGGTCTTGTTGCGTACATCCGGCCGTGGGCCGTCTGAAATCATGCGGTTACTGCATGTTCTGGTATTGATCCAATATCTGGTCAAACATCGAAGACATCTGCGGATCACGGAGCATAAAATTAATTGCTATCATATAAAGACCTTCCGCCACACCGAGAATCAGTGAGAGGATGCCTAAAACAAGTCCTGCAATAGCCAGGCCGGTAAACGGTTCCCCCTTCCGTGAGAGAAAAGAGAGGATGATTGCAGCCACACCCAAAATGATAGAGAGCGGAAAAGCAATACAGGCACAGAGGGAGAGCGTGCCTATGATACCGCAAATCAGGGAGGCGGTTGCCGTGCCGTTTGGCTGTCTCACGGGCCTGCCGCCGGGAATATTGCCGTTATTTTTACCGTTCCCCTGCCCGTCCTTATATTGGTTATCATTGCTGTCATAATAGTCCATGGAAAAACCTCCTTTGTATCTTTATGATTGTAACATGGTTTTCAGAGGTTGTCCAGAGAGCAGAAATGGAGTTGCACGGCGAGAAACTGAAAATAATGCAGTTTCTCGCCGTGCAACTCGGGATTTTCAGCGGGGGATAAAGTCACATGTGTTCATGGAAGGTGCGTTTAATGACTTCCAGCTGCTGCTCACGCGTAAGGCTGAAATTGACGGCATAGCCGGAAACACGTATGGTCAGTGTCGGATACTCTTCGGGATGAGCCATGGCATCCGTCAGTACCCGGCGGTTCATCACGTTGACATTCAGGTGATGAGCGCCCTGGGCGAAATAACCGTCCAGTATGGATACAAGATTGTCAACACGTTCCAGCGGCGATTTGCCCAGGGCATCCGGGACGATGGAAAAGGTATTGGAAACGACGTCCTGGCAGACGGCCCGGTACGGTATCTTAGCCACTGAGTTAAGTGAGGCGAGCGCGCCGTTCAAATCCCGCCCGTGCATGGGATTTGCTCCGGGGGCAAATGGTTCCCCGGCCTTTCGGCCGTCGGGAGTGGATCCGGTCTTCTTGCCATACATTACATTGCTTGTGATGGTGAGAGCGGAGAGCGTGTGGACGGCATTCCTGTACAGCGGGTGTTTTTTCAGTTCGGAAGAGAAGAAATCCACAAGCTCCACTGCAATGTCATCTACCCGGTCGTCATCGTTTCCGTATTTGGGGTATTCCCCCTCCACGGTAAAATCAACGGCAATCCCATTCTCATTCCGAACCGGTTTAACCCGGGCAAATTTAATTGCAGACAGGGAGTCCGCTGCAATAGACAGACCGGCCACGCCGAAAGCGGCCAGGCGTTCCACCAGGGTGTCATGCAAAGCCATCTGGCTGGCTTCATAGGCATACTTATCGTGCATATAGTGAATGATGTTGATGGTATCGGCATAGAGTCCGGCCACATATGCCAGCACCTTTTATAGTTTCCCAGCACTTTGGGATAATCGAGCACTTCGTCAGTGTCCGGCTGAATGCCCGGAATTACATGCAGGCCTTTTATCTCATCCACTCCGCCGTTGATCGCATACAGCAGGCTTTTCGCGAGGTTGGCCCTGGCCCCGAAGAACTGCATCTGTTTGCCGGCCGCCATCGCAGATACACAGCAGGCGATACAGTAGTCATCTCCATACATGGGCTGCATTAATTCGTCATTCTCATATTGGAGCGAGTCGGTTTCGATGCTCATGCGGGAGCAGTAGGACTTAAAGGCAGCAGGCAGATTGCGGCTCCACAGCACGGTCAGATTGGGTTCGGGAGCCGTTCCGAGGTTAGTCAGAGTGTGCAGATACCGGAAAGAACTGCGGGTGACGAGGGTACGTCCGTCCACGCCCATTCCTCCTATGGCTTCTGTGACCCAGGTGGGATCGCCTCCGAACAGCTCATTGTATTCAGGGGTACGCAGATGGCGTACAAGGCGCAGCTTGATGATAAACTGATCAATCAGCTCCTGCGCACCCATTTCATCTAAAATTCCCAGATCCAGATCGCGCTGGATATAAATATCGAGAAACGTAGCGGTGCGGCCCAGGCTCGTGGCGGCGCCGTTGTTTTCCTTGATTCCGGCGAGGTAGGCCAGATAAAGGTTTTGTACGGCTTCACGGGCTGTTTCGGCGGGGCGCGTGATATCACAGCCATATTTTTCTGCCATCCGGGCCATTTCCTTTAATGCGCGGATTTGCATGCTCACTTCTTCCCTCAGACGGATCCGTTCATCCGTCATGGCTCCGTCCATCATGTCCAGGTCTTTTTTCTTTTCTTCGATCAGAAAATCAGTGCAGTAAAGCGGAACCCGGCGGTAGTCGCCTATGATGCGTCCGCGCCCGTAGGCATCCGGCAGACCGGTGAGCAGGCCTGCCGAACGGGCCAGGCGCGTGCGCTCGGGATAGGCGTCAAATACGCCGTCGTTATGCGTCTTGCGGTAGAGACGGAAATGTTTTTCAATTATGGGATCCAGGCGGCAGCCATACTGTTCCAGCGCCTGCTCTGCGGTACGGATGCCTCCGTACAGATTGACGATGCGTTTCAGAGGGGCGTCGGTCTGCAGGCCGACGATTACTTCATTTTCTTTATCGATATAACCGGGGGCAAAATTATCGATACCGGAGACGGTCCGTGTCTCCACGCCGATGATGCCTTCTCCACCTCTTCAATAATCAGGGCATGGGCTTTTTCCCAGACCTTTTTCGTGCGCTCGGATGCGGGGGCAAGAAAACCGGCGTCACCGGTATAGGGCGTGTAGTTTTTCTGGATAAAATTGCGTACATTTACAAGATGGCGCCATTCCCCGGTGCGGAATCCTTCCCAGGCTTTGTTGTTGCTATTGACAGGCATAATGAATCCTCCATTTATTATTCTGACGGGCCGGGCAGCAGCCGCGGTTCATGAGCTGCTGCCACTGTGCCGTGATTTCCGGTTTCATGGGCGGGACATCTTCCAGCGGATATGGGATGCCGAGTTCGCGGTACTTTGGTACGCCCAAAACATGGTAGGGAAGCAATTCCACTCTTTCTACTCCGCGTAGTGTTTTTAAAAACTGCCTCAGCCCTTCAAAATGGCTGTCTCCGTCCGTCAGCCCGGGAACCGCCACGTGGCGTATCCACATGGGAGTCCCTGATTTCTGTACGGCGTCAAGGAAAACGGCCGCTTCGTCCGGGGACTGTCCCGTAACCCGCTCATAGCCTTTGGCAGTAAAATGTTTCACATCGAAAATCACCAGATCGGTGTACTTAAGAATTTCCTCATAGTTTCCTGCTCCGCAGCCGGCGGTGTCGAGGCAGGCGGAGATTCCCTCGCTCCGGCAGAGCTTAAGCAGTTCCAGAAGGAAGCCGCTCTGGAGCAGAGGTTCGCCTCCGGAAAAGGTTACGCCTCCTTTAGAGCCGTAGTAGGGTTTAAACCGTTTCAGCTTCTGCATCAGAACCTCCGCCGTACAGAGAGCCTCCGTTTGGATCCCAGGTATCAGGATTGTGGCAGTACCGGCAGCGGAGACGGCAGCCCTGCAGAAAAATCACGGAACGGATGCCGGGGCCGTCCACCAGCCCCATGCTTTCAATGGAATGGATACGTCCGGATATCAAATGAATAACCTCCTTTTGATGAAAAATGATCGAAAAAAGCCGGCAGTCCGGGCTTTTTTCTGCCCAGACGGTCGGCCGGTTATCGATCATACTCCACGTGGTCTTCCACTTGTTCCGTCAGTCATATGATCACCATGTTTTAATATAGCCAGTATTCGGAAATTTGTCAACTATAAATTTTCCTGTGGTAACGCTGCATTAGATGAAAGCAGTTCCCGTCCGCCATCCTATATCTGAACTTGCAGCCGGAGGAAGAATCCTGTATAATAATCTGGCACAGGAAATTTATGGCGGCCGTTCACGGCGGACTTCATACCGTCATCAGATGCAATGACACAAAGTGAGGAAATAAAATGGATATTATTCAAATTTTAAAAGACGAACTCCAGATTAACCGAAGCCAGGCTGAGGCTGCGGTCAAACTGATTGACGAAGGCAATACCATCCCGTTTATCGCCCGTTACCGCAAAGAAGCGACAGGCTCTTTGAACGATGAGGTGCTGCGAAATCTGGATGAGAGATTAAAATATTTAAGAAACCTGGAGGAGCGGAAGGAACAGGTTATCAATTCCATACGTGAACAGGAAAAACTGACTCCGGAGCTGGAGAAAAAGATTCTGGCGGCGTCGACGCTGGTGGCAGTGGAGGATCTTTATCTTCCATACAGACCGAAGCGGAAGACACGGGCCAGCATTGCGAAGGAGAAGGGTCTGGAGCCTCTTGCCAATCTGGTTCTTATGCAGCTTACAAAGACGCCGCTTCTGAAAGAGGCGGAGCATTATATCTCAGAGGAGAAGGGCGTTCTGACTGCGGAGGAGGCCCTGAACGGAGCCAAGGATATTCTGGCCGAGCGTATAGCGGAGACGGCTGAGTACAGGACATATATCCGCAAGGCCACATTCCAGGAAGGCTCTCTCGATTCATCTGCCCGTGACGGGAACGCGGAATCTGTCTACGAGATGTATTATAACTTTACGGAGCCGGTAAAGAAGGCGGCGGGGCACCGTATTCTCGCACTTAACCGGGGGGAGAAGGAGAAGATCCTTACTGTGAAAATCACTGCTCCGGAAGAGAAGATTCTGCGCTATCTGGAGAAGAAGGTAATCACCAGGGAGAATCCGGAGACGGCCCGCGTACTGAGGGAAGTGACGGAGGACAGCTATAAGCGCCTGATTTCCCCTGCCATTGAGCGCGAGATACGCAGCGAACTGACGGAGAATGCGGAGGCGGGAGCTATTAAGGTATTCGGAAAAAATCTGGAGCAGCTTCTGATGCAGCCGCCTATTACAGGCCGTGTCGTACTGGGATGGGATCCGGCATTCCGTACGGGCTGTAAGCTGGCCGTGGTGGACGGTACCGGCAAAGTGCTTGATACGGTGGTGATTTACCCAACCGCACCCCAGAATAAGGTGGAAGAATCGAAGAAAATCCTGAAGAACCTGATTACGAAATATGGCGTTTCACTGATTTCAGTGGGCAACGGAACGGCGTCCAGGGAGTCGGAGCAGATTATCGTCGGGCTTTTAAAGGAGATAAAAGAGCAGGTGCAGTACATCATTGTCAATGAGGCGGGAGCGTCTGTCTATTCGGCAAGCAAGCTGGCTACGGAGGAATTCCCGAATTTTGACGTGGGACAAAGGAGCGCGGTTTCAATCGCAAGGAGGCTCCAGGACCCGCTGGCGGAGCTGGTTAAAATCGATCCCAAATCTATCGGAGTTGGCCAGTACCAGCATGATATGAACCAGAAGAATCTGAGTGAGGCCCTGCAGGGTGTGGTGGAAGACTGCGTAAATAAGGTGGGTGTCGACTTAAATACGGCGTCGGCCTCCCTTTTAGAATATATTTCCGGCATAAACAAGACAATTGCCAAAAATATTGTGTCTTACAGGGAAGAGAACGGAGTGTTTGAAAGCAGGAGGGAACTTCTCAAGGTGGCCAAGCTGGGACCGAAGGCATTCGAACAGTGTGCCGGGTTTATGAGAATCCAGGGCGGAAAGAATCCTCTTGATACGACCAGCGTCCATCCGGAAAGCTATAAAGCGGCTGAAGCGCTGCTGAAACGTCTCGGGTACGAGGTGAAGGAGCTGACCTCCGGAGGCCTGAAGGGCATCAGTAAAAAAGTCACGGATTATAAAAGCTTTCACAGGAGCTGGAAATCGGAGAGATTACCCTGCGCGATATCGTGAGTGAGCTGGAAAAGCCGGCCAGGGACCCGCGTGACGAGATGCCGAAGCCAATTCTCAGGACGGACGTCATGGATATGAAGGACCTGGCTCCTGGTATGGTGCTGAAGGGAACGGTCAGAAACGTTATTGATTTTGGCGCTTTCGTAGACATCGGTGTCCATCAGGACGGTCTGGTGCATATTTCCCAGATGACGGACCGCTACATCAAACATCCTCTGGAGGCGGTCAGTGTCGGTGATATCGTGGAGGTCAAAGTACTGGGCGTGGATTTGGCAAAAAAGAGGATATCCCTGACGATGAAGCTATAGTCACGGCCCCGCTGAAAATGCGATCCTGCCCGGAGGGCTTTCCTATAGAATAAAAAGGCGTGGAAAGGTTTGACAAGAACCTTCCACGCCTTTTATACGAGCTGCCGGGCCACATCGCGGATTAACTCACAGAAAGCCCGTATATAAAACGGCTGCTCCACATTTTTATGCCATATCAGATCAACCCGCAGTGGATAATTGAAGTTTTTGACGGGGAAGATGTGAATAAATTTGTCCGGTTCGCATTTCGCATTATGCTCATGGACCCTGAGGGAGAGCATTTTGGGTATCAGTGTAGCGCAGAGTCCGGAAGCACAGAGCAGAATGTGGGTATCACAGTCGCTGATGTGATAGGGTATCTTGTTGAGAGAAATCCCGTAATCTAAAAGATGCTGCCGGATTACGATGTTGAGCGCCCCTGTTTCATAGTAAAGAGAGAAAGGCACCTCTGAAAATTCGGAAAGATCCACCCCTTCTTCAAAAACTGATAAATACTTCCTCCAAAATGCCTCTGGAAGAGGCCTTCGCTGATACTAGGTACATTTCGTCGTTTACAAGTGGAAGCACGGAAAATGCCGGGTTCTGAGACGTGTTGACGCCTAAAACAAATCGATGGATCCGTCTAAAAGGCGCTGTTCCAGAACAATCGTATCATTGACATAGAAGGAAACCCACTTCAGGAAAATGCTCGTAATAGTCCTTCAGGACGAGGCAGGATTACCTGTGCGCGGGAGGTACTCATGCCGACGGTAAAGGAGCCTCTTTGTCCGGATGAAATTTCTTTTAAGTTCTTTTCCATGCTGGATTCCAGGATGTGGATACTGCGCAGTGTTTTCAGCATGGTTTCTCCTGCTTTGTCAAATGGAGACTAGGTTTTCTTTCAAACAAGGCAACCTCGTATTCCTGTTCCAGGCGTCGTATATGGTCACTTACGCATTGCCGTTACGAAAGCCCGTCTGGCAGCTCGTCCGATATTCATTTCTTCTGCTACCAGTAAAAAAATATTAAAGCTCTGTTTCAAAATCCTCCGCCTCCTTCTTTGTCTATTTTAACATAGCAGGCACAACGATTAATAACAAGTAATCACTTGTAGGCATTCCGTAAAACATTGTGGCGGTATCTGTGTTCTGTCCGGCCGGTGTATCTTACCTTAGTCTTTGTCAGAAGGCGGCAGATTATCCATTTTTGACGATATTCCAACGGAACTGCCGTAACAGTTCAGGCATCTGAACTGTTAGGCCATCCGGCTGATTAAAACCGCTTCGCGATGAGCCGAATGCTTACTGCCGCTACCTTTTCGCACGGTCAGCGCAGTAAATGCGCAGACTTGTCTGACTTGTTACGAACTGCTGCGGTCTGGCAACAGTCCGTGCTGTCTTTACACGGTTTGGGGAAAGGAAAATGCCGGGGAAGAATGCCGTATTGACAAGCATTTACTTGTGGATGGATATAAACTACTTGTTTTTATTTGTTGAAAAATTATGCTAAAATATGGATATAACAACCTGCAGGGAGTAAAAAAATAAACAATTTCATATTTGGAGGGATAAATGACAGATAAATATGGGGAGGCCAAAGAACTCTTGAGGGGCGGCTATGATCTGCATGCCCACAGTTTCCCCTCCCATGTCAGCCGCTCTGTGGATGATTTTGAGCTGCTGGAACAGGCGGCAGGAGCCGGAATGGCAGGCGTAATGATTAAAAACCATTATGAATCCACAGCAGCCAGGGCCGCTCTCATGAATAAGCGAAGCGGGCTGCCGGTACGGGCCTATGGAGGACTTGTACTCAACTGGCCGGCCGGAGGCATTAATCCATATGCAGTCGAAAGTGCGCTGAAACTGGGAGCGGGTTTTATCTGGCTTCCCACCAGAGATGCGGCTCACTGCCTGCAATATGGCGATATGCCGGGCGATTTTTTTTCACGTCCCGGAATTGGGCTTTTTTACGAATCGGGAAAACTGGTTTCCGGGTTTTATGAGGTCCTTGAAGTGATAAAAAAGTATGATGCTGTGCTGGCGACCGGACATATCAGTGTTTTGGAATCTGTTGCGGCATGCCGAGCCGCCAGGGAGGCGGGAGTGCGGGCAGTACTCACCCATCCCGAATGGAAACGGACCGTGGTTCCGACGGAGATCCAGAAGGAACTGGCCGGAATCGGTGTTGTAATTGAGCGGAACTGGGCTAACATCGAAGACGGCGACTGCACGGCAGAGCAGATGGCGCAGCATATCAGAGCAGTCGGGACAGAGAATAACTTTATTGCCACCGATCGCGGCCAGGCATTCAGGGAACCGCCGGTGGAGGGGATGATCCGCTTCATTGAGGCGCTGCTGGGAAATGGATTTACAGAAAGAGAGATAAGAACCATGGTCTGTGATATTCCTAAGAGCCTGTTGGAAGGAATAGAAAAAAGACGGACAGGGAGCGAAACAAAACAGATATTAACAGTGGAAACAAAAACAGCATGAAGGAGGAACGGTTTATGAAGAAATGGGTGTCAGGCATCCTGTTGTGTGCGGCGGTCAGCCTTGCGGCATGCGGGAATAAGAACGCGTCATCAGGAGAAGGAACGGAAAAAGCCGCGGAGGCCGGAGAGAGCCGGGACAGCTTAGGCGGGCAGCAGGAAAATGCGGCCAATGCATCAAAGGTGTACCAAATAGGATTTATGACGGCGCGGTGGAGGATGATCCATACTATGTGTTTGCTAAAAATTTTTCTGACATCGTGGCGGAGCGCACCGGAGGCGGGATCCGGATCGACGTGATGGGAGGCGGACAATTGGGACAGGAAGGAGAAATGTTCTCCGGAATGCAGATGGGCACAACGGATATGGCGGTAATGACGAATGCCTACGCCAGCGGATACGTACCGGCATCAGGTCTCTTTGACCTGCCGTTTATATTTAAAGATAATGAGACTGCCGCGAATATATTGGACGGTGAAATCGGGCAGAGCATTTTAAAAGAGTATGACAATTACGGTGTAAAAGCGCTTGGATGGGGAGAAGGCGGATTCCGCCATCTGGTGACTCTGAATAAGGCGGTAAGAGAACCGGCAGATATGAAAGGTTTGAAAATACGCTGTATGGAGACGGAGACGTACCTGGCTACCTATGCGGCTTTAGGCGTGAACGCGGTTCCCATGGCATGGTCCGAGACAATTACCGGACTCCAGCAGGGAACAATAGACGGTCTTGATATTCCTGTCAGCGTAACATACAGCAACGGTTTTCCGGATATAGCCAAATATCTGAATATGACAGGCCACTTCTATTCCCCTCTTTTGATTTGTGTGTCGGGTGAGGTGTTCGACGCTCTGAGTCCGGAGGAACAGCAGATTTTGTCGGAGGGCCGTGGAGGCGGGAAAGGCCTGCCGTGAGAATAATGCCCGTGTTGAAGAGCAGATGCTGAGCGAAATGGAAGAGCAGGGAATGACGGTTGTCCGCGACGTGGATTTGGCGGCATTCCGAGAGGTACTCGGAGACTTCTATGAGTCCAGGAAAGAAGCGATCGGCGGCAGCTATGTTGATGATCTGATGGCAGCGCTGGGAGAGTAAAATAGAAGAAGCAAGCAGACAGTCTGTTTCCCCGCGGCCGTACCGGACGCGGGGAAACACAGGATAGCATTCTGGTGATATGTCAAGAACTTTTTGAAAAAGATTTTGATATGTTTTTCAGAAAAAAGGGTAACTTTAACAGACCTTCGGGTATGCTTTGCACGAAACCGAAGGTCAGTTCGATTTGATATTATATTCGGCGTCCAGCTTTTCGCCGGTGTACAGTTGGTTTTGGCCAGCAATCCAAAACGAGTCGTACAAATTTACGAGATGTAAGCGAGTGCTCTTTTGTGCTGATGTTTGGTTACCTCAGCATATTTTCTGGCATAGAAATCAGCATATTCAGGGATGTGCTTCCTGACGCTGTTTGCCGCTTCGCCAAGATAGTAGCGAAGATAGGGACTTCCGGCTTTCGACATTTTGTTGTCCTCAGAAGTGAAATCTCCGGAATCACCCTTAGGCCAGTAAAGCCCGGCATATTTGGCAAGGGCATCGGATGAATGGAACACGGTTATATCGCCTATTTCTGATAGAATTCCAGATGCCCATATCGGACCTATTCCAGGTATGGATTGAAGGATGAGCAGGGCGTTAGGGTTCATTCCGTTGATGCATTTCTCAATCGCCTGTTCTATCAGCTTGATTTCTTTCTGATAGGCATGGATGCAGTTAAACGAGCTTGCCAGTGATACGTTCAGTGGTTCATACATGCACTTGTCTAACCGGTAGGAATCCCTGGCTGCCTTGCGCAGGAGTTCCGAAGTTTTTGATAGGTCAGAGATGCGGTTCCTGCTCTTCCCGCAAGGAAGGTAGCTCCTCTTCCGGCATATCGATAATCTCCTGTGGAGACAAAAATTCCGTCAGGACAGCTGAGGATGTGGCACCATAGAGACTGCCAAAGGCTTGTCATCACCTTCAAGGAGCTGAAGTTCACTGAACTTCAGATAAAGATTAGAAACCATATAAGTCTTCTCCTGGTGATGCACTCAGAAGGTGCATACGGTGCCTTGTAAAGGCGTTTAAGGGCTATGAACTGCCCGCCGCGCCATGGCTCCAGTTTTTCGTACGGCCTACCCTGCCAAAGTCTGCGATGAGATATGCATCTGTGGATCGGTCTTTTCCATTCCGATATAGGACTTTCGGTAATTCGAAGTGGCCTTTGGGTTTACACAGAAGACGTAAGGCTTGTAGGGCATGAGAACCTCGCTGGTCGATAGGAAGTTTGAAATATGGACGCTGTATACAGACGTGGATTCCAGCACGATAAGAATCGTATTCAGGTTTTTATGCTTGTGCATACACTCAGCAATCATATTAACAAGCTTATCGGCACCCGGCTGGTTATTGCCAAACGATGATGAGATGTATTTGTTTTCCTCGAAGTCCATAGCATAGACAGCATTGGTCTTTGAGCTTACATCAATACCTACAAACAAGGTGGACATATAGTTGAGCTTTAACATGATATCACCTCCATTCCGATGGGGATTTGTGAAGCCTGAAGCAAAAGGTTTATCCTGTGCTGCATACGGTGACCGAAACCTCGCGCAATGAGCATGCACCCAGTCAGCCTTTTTTGCTGGGGCTACCGGCTGGGGATGAAAATTCTGTGTAAGCGGAATGTGCCATATGTGCCAGGCTGCATGCTATTCGGGCAGTCTCGGACGAAGCCGGCTGAAAGGAGGAGAAGCAGTGCCTTCGGACATCAGACTCTGCTGATATCATAACACAGAATAAACCATATTAAAATGTAACGATTAACTGTATAGATGGGAATCGGGATGAGGGGAGTTCCTCTTAGATATCCTTACCATTTATACCAAAAAAGAATAAGTCTGTAAGCTGTTTTTCTTGCTTACAAACTTATTATACGAGGAGGGGTGACAGTGAAAGGAATTCAAAAGATGAACGCCGCTGTCGAAAAAGTATTGAATATAATGGTGGCGGTTTCATTTACCATTTTAATAGCAGCCTTTGTCCTTCAGGTATTTACCCGTTTTGTTTTGAATAATTCCCTGTCATGGACAGAGGAACTGGCGCGCTATGCATTTATCTGGTCTAACCTGCTGGGGGCGGCTATCTGTACGCAAAAGAGTTCCCATGCGACGGTAACGGCGATTACGGACGCCCTTCCGAAAAAGGTGCAGACAGTGTTAAAAATAGCGGTCAACCTTATTATTATTTTAGTCGCATATGTTTTAGTAAGATATGGCTGGAAGGTCGTAATGTCCACGAGGATGCAGCTCAGTCCGGCGCTCCGGATCAGCATGTCGTATGTTTACGCGTCCGCTCCGGTCTGCGGCGTTCTTGTTATATTTTATTCCGCGGTACATCTGGCAGAACTGGCGGGGAAGGGAGAACGGTTATGATAGGCATAATGTTTTTAATTATGATACTTATGATTTTTGCCGGCGTGCCCGTTGCATTCTCCATCCTTGGCTCCGGGATATTTTTTCTTCTGGAAACCGGCATGAAGCCGCTGACTCTGGTCTGTCAGAGAGCCGTAACGGGGCTGGATTCATTTCCTCTGCTGGCTGTTCCACTGTTTGTGTTTGTCGGGGATTTGATGGATCGCGGAGGAATATCCAAACGGATGATTAAATGGGCGGAGAGCCTGCTTGGCTGGCTTCCGGGCGGCCTGGGAATCGTGACGATTGTGTCGTGCGCCATATTTGCCGCGCTTACGGGCTCAGGCCCTGCCACGGTGGCGGCTATCGGCAGTATTATGATTCCATCCCTTGTGAAAAATGGATATCCGATTAAAACGGCGGCCGGTATGGCTGCGGCCGGGGGCGCACTGGGGCCGATTATTCCGCCCAGTATTCCGATGATTATTTACGGGGTAACCATGAGCGTATCCATCCCAAAAATGTTTGTGGCCGGAATTGTGCCGGGGGTAACGCTGATGCTGCTTCTGATTGGAGTCAATGCGGTAATTGCAGTGCGTAATCCGGAAATACTCAAGTATAAGGGAGAAAAATTTTCTTTTCGGGAATTTTTGAAGAATACGTGGTCTGCTCTCGGAGCGCTTCTGCTTCCCATTATTATTCTGGGGTGAATCTACAGCGGCGTCTTTACGCCTACCGAGGCGGCGGCAGTCGGAGTCGTGTATGCGCTTTTCGTGGGGATTTTTGTATACAGAGAAATTAAGATATCAGATCTTCCAAAAGCTCTTGTCAAGTCCATGGAGACGGCGGCAATGGTGGATTTTATTATTGCAGCCGCAAACCTGCTGTCCTGGATTATGTCTGTCACACAGATTTCCAATCAGATAGTAGGCGCCCTGTCGGTATTTATCACAAATAAGTATATTTATCTTCTGGTTTTGATGCTTCTGCTTTTCATAGTAGGAGCGCTGATGGACACAGTGGCGGCGATTATTATTATTGCTCCGGTAATTGTGCCGCTGGGAATTACGCTGGGGCTTGATCCCCTGCACCTGGGTATGATTTTTGTTATCAACCTTGTGATTGGTTATGTCACGCCGCCGTTTGGGTATAATCTGTTTACGGCATGTTCGGTGACAGGACTGAAGTTTAATGATATTGTTAAGGGCGTATGGCCCTTCCTGCTGATTGAGATGGCGGCAGTTATGATATTTGCCTATGTGCCGGTACTGATAACCTGGCTCCCCGGACTACTCGGGTAGCGGGCAGTAGGTCTTTTTCTGAATATGAGGCGGCAGCGTCCTGCCGCCTTGAAATTTTAACCGATATATTCCAGATATTTTTCCAGGGTCAGAGCCGGGGTGAAATTCTCAAGAATTTCCCTGGCTTCTTCCGCCTGATTGGTCAGAAGACGATAGGCAATGAGCGCCATCAGCTTTTGCCGACGAAAGCTTTCTCGGCGTCGGTCAGGCGGAAATCCTTGCTGTGGAGGGCGCCTTCAAAGCCTCCGAATGTGAAATTGAGCACCGGCATCAGATGGGTCAGATCGCCGACATCAGTGGACGTCATGTTTTCGAGTCCGGGGGTGATGGAGGTCCATTTAACAGAATCACCAAGCAGTCCGGCGCTTCTGTCATCACCTTGTCGGGGAGTCGTTCGATGACAGGCAGATAACCGGGGACATCCGTGATTTCGACCTCGGCGCCTATGGCGTAGGCAGCGCCCCGGAAAGCGCGATCCGTCTTTTCAGACACTTCGGCAACGGCTTTTAAGTTACCGGCCCGCACCATCATGTCGAGAACCGCCTTGTCGGGAACGACATTGACGGCGGAACCGGCCTCTTTCATGATGGGATGGACGCGGATATAATCTTTTTCCTGGAATGTCTCGCGTATCATACCCAGGGCGCTTAAGGCCAGTGCAGCGGCATTCATCGCATTAACGCCCTCATGAGGGGCTCCGGCGGCGTGGGCCGCTTTGCCGTGGAAAACAGCGGTTTTTCCGATAAAGCCGGTGCAGGCGCTGTTGCCGAGCACGAAATCATAGTCATCAAACGGCAGCATGTGGGCGTGCGTCGTGATGGCCATATCAATATCCTTGAAACAGCCGCGGTAAATCAGCTCCGCCTTTCCGCCTGAGTGGGTGGAGATATTTTTCTCCCTGAGTCCGCAGCGGATATCTTCGCTGAGAAATTCTTCCGAGGGGACAGCGAAAAATGTAGCCTGTCCGTCCAGCTCTGCGGCAACCTCCGGGCAAGTCAGGGCAATCGCGGCGCCCAGCATAGCGGTCATCTGGGCATGGTGGCCGCAGGCATGGCTCATACCGTCCGGTGCGGCCTGAGGATGCGAGGGGCAGAGTATACCGTCCAGTTCGCTTATCAGAGCCACATTGACACCGCCCTCTTTTCCGGCGGAGGCGCGCAGTCCCGTCCCGGCCAGTCCGGTCTGAACGTTAAGCCCAAGCTTTTAAGTTTATCTGCAATGAAGGCGGAGGTGTTCACTTCGGCAAAGCCGCGTTCCGCCCGTGTGTACAATTCATTTCCCATGGTGATCAGTTCTTCACGGTGTTCATCAATCAACTGTATAATTCGTTTTTCTGTCTCATTCATGATTTTCTCTCCTGTATATATTTACATTAAAATAGTTGCAGTTCAGGGCTATTGTTCCGGTCATATGGCGGTTTGGTATGTCAGTCTCCGTTTATAGAAACCTCTCCTGCAATATCCGTATCGAAAATTTTCCGCACTTCGCTTGGATCCTGTGTCTGGCCGAGCGCCCACATCAGTTTGGTCACTGCCGCCTCCGTCGTCATATCGCGGCCCGGGATTACTCCGCACTCCAGCAGGCGGCGTCCCACTTCATAGATAGAAAAGTCGCTGGGCTCATACAGGCACTGGCTGCAGGCTACAACGCTGATGCCGGCCTTTGTGAGCTGTTCCAGCTTCTCAAGCAGATTTCTTCTGAAAAAATGGAGTCCGCCGGCTCCGAAGGCCTCAAGGACGATCCCTTTGTAACCCAGTTTTTGCAGAGCATCAAAAATGGCAGGTTTTGTGTTGGGGATCAGTTTCAGCAGAAAGACATCCGTTGAGATACTGTCTTTCAGGACAGCCGGATGATGTCCTTCTGAGTAGGAAGCACCGGTACCGGGACGGGAGCCGGGACTGGTTTTCCGGTTCATGGTATCTGCGCATTCCGTTGGCAAATACTTCGGCAAGATAAGGGGCATTTACACTTTCAAAAGCCTCAAAGCCAAGCGTTCTCACCTTGACCGCACGGCATCCCAGCATAATGCGCCGGTTGTAGGCGACGCTGACCCCGGCAATCCCGCATCAATGGCGGCAAAGGCGGCGTAGAGGTTATTTCTGGCATCCGTCAGCATATTATCAATCGGCATCTGCGAACCGGTCAGCACGACGGGAACCTTCAGGTTCTGAAGCATGAAAGAGAGCATGGAAGCTGTATATGCCATGGTATCCGTACCGTGGGTTACGACGATGCCGTCATACTGTTCCAGATTTTCAAAAATATTCCGCGCGATTTTTCTCCATTCTTCCGCCTGGATATTGGAGCTGTCCAGACTTAGCAGCTCGCGGCAGGTAATATCATATCGGTTGGCCAGATCTCCCATATAGAGAAGCTCGTTTGCATCCATTTCCGGTTCGAGGCCGTTGTTACCTTCTTTTGAGGCTATCGTGCCTCCGGTTGTGAATAAAAGTATTTTCTTCATCGCATTTTACCATCCTTTATGTTCACAGGTAGTAGCAGTACAGACAGCATGAACTGTTACGGCATCCGGTTAATTAAATCGCTATGCGATGAGCCGGATGCATGCTGCCACTACCCTTTTGCACGGTCAGCGCAGTGAATGCGCAGACCTGCCTGAACTGTTACCACAAGTATACAGGAAACGCAAATCGCTGGCAAGGGGGTGCGGTGTGTATATGAGTCTTTCGTCACGGGAAGATTGCCGTGGTTTAGGGCTGCGGGCGAAGATAAAGTCTGCGGATGCCGCCCCAAGGCCAGGTTTTCGCCGGGACAAAGACTCAGCCAAACCTCACCCCACCGGACATGGTCCGTTCCGGACGCGTCCTCCTCACCTGTGAACAGTAACGGCGGATTGACTTTTTGCTAATCCTATATTAAGATGTGGGAAGGAAAGCTGATAGAAAAGAGGAGTGGAAGATGGATTTACGAGTTAAGGTTACGTCTAGGAGATTTTCCTGTTTCGCTGCACCACTATTACCATTCAGTACCGGGATTCATAAGTATCGGCGCACGATACTGCCCTCGGAGCCGTGGTGGCGACGTGGCCGGCCCAGCCCGGTTTTATGAAAGCCATACTGGCGCTGGCAGTAGTGCTGATTGCCTGCACCCAGCCGTTTGTCCTGTACAGGAAGGCGGGGCGGGAAGCGCTGGATCCTCAGAGATCAAAGGAAACTCATTTTAAAATAGATTATAACGGGCTCAGAGTTCACCAGGGCAGGGATAAAGCCGTGATCCGCTGGAAACAGATTATAAAAGTGGGAAAGGTGTCGGACATCTATGTGCTGTATCTGACGAAAGACAGGGCCTACCTGTTTCGCAGCGGGGTGCTGGAAGGCGGAAAAAAGGAACAGTTCCTGAATCTGCTCAGGGAGTATGTTCCGGCAGAATTGAGGAAGGGAATCTGAGATGACAATAGAGACATTTACACCGGAGGAGACATTTGAACTGGGGGAACAGCTCGGGCAGAAGGCCCGGCCGGGTGAGGTTTACTGCCTGGACGGTGATTTGGGTACGGGGAAAACCGTATTTACCCAGGGCTTTGCCAAAGGACTGGGGATTGAAGGGCCGGTCAGCAGCCCTACCTTTACGATTATCCAGCAATACGATGAAGGGCGGCTTCCGCTCTATCATTTTGATGTCTACAGGATTGGAGACATCAGCGAGATGGATGAAATCGGTTATGAAGACTGTTTTACGGCGACGGCGTCAGTCTGATTGAATGGTCCAGCCTGATCGGGAGATTCTGCCGGATCAGCTTACGCAGATACGGATTGAAAAGGATCTGGAAAAGGGATTTGACTACCGTAAAATAACTGTGGAGGAAAGAAAATGAGAATTCTTGGAATAGAAAGTTCATCCCTGGTGGCCTCTGTGGCGATTGTAACGGATGATGTGGTTACGGCGGAATATACGGTCAACCTTAAGAAGACGCATTCCCAGACACTTCTGCCGATGATTGATCAGATGATGGGGTTGCTGGAGGTGGAACTTGACACCGTGGATGCCATTGTTTCCGGAGGTCCAGGCTCCTTTACCGGACTTCGCATCGGTTCGGCGACGGGAAAAGGGCTGGGGCTGGCCCTGAATAAACCGCTGATCCACGTTCCAACCATGGATGCCATGGCCTACAACCTTTACGGCGCAAACGCTTTGATCTGCCCGATTATGGATGCAAGGCGCAGCCAGGTATATACGGGACTCTACCGTTTTTTGGATTCTTTCGAAGTGGTGAGGGAGCAGTGGCCGTCGGATATCAGGGATTTGACGCAGGAGCTTAACCGGATGGGAGAAAAAGTTATTTTTCTCGGTGACGGAGTGCCTGTCTGCCGTCATATAATAGAAGAGACAATGAACGTGCCCTTTGAATTTGCCCCGGCTCATGTGAACCGGCAGAGAGGGGCCTCCGTTGCGGCTCTGGGGGCTGTGTACTATGAACAGGGCAGGCTTCAGACGGCTGCGGAGCATAAACCCGACTACTTGAGGAAATCCCAGGCGGAGCGTGAACGCGAGGTGGCGGAACGTCAGGGAGAGATGGATAAGCTGGCGGCCGGAATCGTAGTTGTGGGGAGATAAGGCAGCTTGAATATCAATATTATAACTGGAAGATGGGGACCGTTCATGGCGCCGCTTAGATTAGCCGGTCTGTGAACCGTGCCGGGAAAAGGAGTAAGATGGCAGCGATCCATTTGATGGAGACGAAGGATCTGCACACCGTGGCAGAACTGGAACAGGAATGCTTTACCGTACCATGGTCTATGACGCTTCTTTCAGATTGTCTGGACAGCCCTTTAGACAAGGTCTGGGTACTGGAAGAAGGCGGTAAAATCGCAGGCTACTGCAACTTCCGCGTGATAGCCGGAGAGGGTGAACTGATGCGGATTGCCGTTCTTCCTGCGGCAAGGGGGAGGGGGTACGGCAGGGATCTGATGGAAATTCTGGCGGAGTATGCCAGGGCAAACCGGGTGGATGAGATAAGCCTGGAGGTAAGAGCTTCCAATGCCGCGGCCATAAGCCTTTATAAATCATACGGTTTTAAGATTGAAGCAGTCAGAAAAAGGTATTATTCAAATCCGGTGGAGGATGCGCTGATTATGTGGCGCCGGGGAGTTGAAATAATTACCACTTAAAATCGTGAATAAACCAGATATAATGTAGGAGTATCCCTGTCGGTGATGCTCCTTTTTTCGCTGTAAGGCGAGCCGGTAAAGACAGGAGAGCGGACGGGAAAGTATGAGGAAAAACAAAAAGGTCCGGGATGGTAACAGTTCATGCTGTCTAAACTGTTGCCCGGGATGGACAACCTGAAAATGGTAACGCAGGATAAGAAGAAAGGCGAGGATATTATGAGGAAGTACAAAGAAAATGGACAGTTGGACGCAGTCTGCTGTAACATGTGCGGAAAAAAGATGGTTGTAAAAGAAGGAATCCTGAGGGAAGGGGCTGCCCGTTTTGATTACGTCTGGGATTACTTTTCAGAGAAGGACGGAGAAGTGCATCATTTTGACCTGTGTGAAGAATGTTATGACAGAATGACGGCAGAATTCTGTATTCCGGTGGATGTGGAAGAACAGATAGAATTATTATAAATTAGGCGGTGAGGACGCTGCCGGGACGGCTGGCGGACGGGGTGGTTAAATGTGTATATGAGTCTTTCGTCCCGGTGGGAAGATTGTCGTGGGTTGGAGAAGGATGCGTTTGATTTTCATAATAGTTCCTAATCGATTGAGCGGAAGGAAGGCCGGAAGAACAGTACCGGATTTACTTCCGCTCAATTTTGTGAATTGGCCCTGGGAATCCGCCGGTGCTTAGCGAGGTTCCTTACGAGCTTAGCACTGATGCGCACTCCAAAGAGTGCAAACGGTCCCCGCAGGAATTCATTCCGGCCGGATTCCCCATCACGACAAACTCCATCCCGGGGACAGAAGACTTAGACACATAACCTCACCACACCGGACATGGTCCGCTCCAAATGTGTCCCCCCAACCTCCGTTAAATACTTGCAACTATGCTTCCTTTTATGGTATGATTTGGAGGAACTATTTTCAGAAAGAGACAGAAAAGAGGAATATACATGTTAGACGTTTGTCTGCTTGGAACAGGGGAACGATGCCACGCCAGCTACAGGGTATTGACATCGCTGGATGACTCCGCCGCGACGGGAAGCAATTTATTAATAGACTGCGGAGAAGGTACGCAGGTAGCGCTGAAGGAAAAGGGATGGAGTCCGAAGCCTGTGGATGTGATATGTTTTACCCATTACCATGCGGATCATATCAGCGGCCTGCCGGGACTTCTGCTGACCATGGGCAATGCTGAGAGAACGGAGCCGGTGATTATGATTGGGCCGAAGGGCCTTGAAAGAGTGGTGGGAGCGCTTCGGACAATTGCGCCGGAGCTGCCTTTTCCCCTCCGTTTTATAGAACTGTCGGAGCCGAGAGAGCAGTTTCAGATCGGACCTTACGTAATAGATGCCTATAAGGTGAACCACAACGTAACGTGTTATGGATATTCGATTTCCATTCCGAGAAAAGGCAGATTTGACGTGGAGCGGGCCAGGCAGCAGCAGATCCCCCAGAAATACTGGAACAGACTCCAGAAGGGGGAGACGGTGCAGGACGGAGAGAGGACGCTGACTCCGGATATGGTTCTGGGCCCTGCGAGGAAGGGAATCCGTGTCACCTACTGTACCGACACAAGGCCGGTTCCGGTCATTGCCGAATATGCAAAAGAGGCGGATCTTTTTATCTGTGAGGGGATGTACGGCGAGGACGGAAAGGAGTCCAAAGCCAGAGAATATGCTATTACGACTGGATGAGGCGGCCAGCCTGGCCAGGACGGCCAAGCCGGCACAGATGTGGCTGACTCACTACAGCCCGTCCCTTAACAGACCGGAAGAATATATGGACAAGGTCAGAGAGATATTCCCTGAGGCGAAGGCAGCAAAGGACGGCTGGACGGCGGAACTGGGATTTGAGGAAGATTAGGAATCGGGAGGACGTCATGAAGAAACATACAGCAGACGGGGACGTTTATATTCTGGCGATTGAAAGCTCCTGCGATGAGACTGCGGCTGCCGTAGTTAAGAACGGCCGGCAGGTGCTTTCGAATGTTATATCGTCACAGATTGCCCTTCATACACTTTATGGAGGGGTAGTACCGGAGATTGCGTCCAGAAAGCATATTGAGAAGATAAACCAGGTCATTGAGAGTGCGTTAAAAGAGGCGGATATGACCCTGGAAGAGATTACGGCAATTGCCGTCACCTATGGCCCGGGGCTTGTAGGCGCTCTTTTAGTGGGAGTGGCCGAGGCAAAAGCGCTGGCGTATGCGGCCGGAAAACCGCTGGTGGGCGTACACCATATAGAGGGCCACGTATCGGCCAATTTTATAGAAAATGAAGATTTAGAGCCTCCTTTTGTGTGCCTGATTGTATCGGGGGGACATACCCACCTGGTGATCGTGAAGGATTACGGGGAGTTTGAGATAATCGGAAGGACGAGGGACGATGCCGCCGGCGAGGCGTTTGACAAGGTGGCGAGGGCTGTCGGACTGGGATATCCGGGAGGCCCCAAGGTTGATAAGGCCGCGCAGGGCGGGAATAAACATGCAATAGAATTTCCAAGGGCAAAAGTCGGGGACAATCCTTATGACTTCAGCTTCAGCGGCCTGAAATCAGCGGTTCTCAATTACATTAACCATGCAAAGATGACAGGAGAAGAGATTGTGGTTCCTGATTTGGCCGCATCCTTTCAGAATGCCGTGGTGGAGGTGCTGGTTACAAGGACGGTTTTGGCGGCAAAAGAATATGGTTACGACAAGGTGGCAATCGCAGGAGGAGTTGCATCCAATACGGCTCTCCGTGAGGGGATGAAGGAGGCATGCCAAAAGGCAGGGCTTAAGTTCTATTATCCGTCACCGGTTTACTGTACGGATAATGCCGCAATGATTGGCGTGGCGGCCTACTATGAATATATAGGCGGTTCCAGGGCAGGATGGGATCTCAATGCGGTGCCGAACCTGAAATTGGGAGAACGGTGATGGCGGATAGAGAAGGCAAAAGAACGGCGGCCAAGTAGTGTGGCGGCAGGGAAAGGAAAGCGGATGAACAGCGGCATCCGGAAGCAGTATATGCTTTTGGACGGCAGACCGCTTGTCTATTATTCGCTGAAGCAATTTGAACAAAGCGCGGTCAGCGATATTTATTCGTTGAGAGGACGAGGGAATTTTGCCGGAAAGAGATCGTGGAGCGGTATGGAATCGGTAAGGTTATGGCTGTGGTCTCCGGCGGTAAAGAGCGCTATCACTCTGTTTATGAGGGACTCAAATACCTGGGAAGCCGGGGCGGCTACGGTCAGGGGGATTATGTCATGATCCATGATGGAGCCAGGCCGTTTGCAGATGGGGAAATAATCGGCCGTGTGATGGAAGATGCCGTTCTTTACGGAGCCTGTGCGGCCGGAATGCCGTCCAAGGATACGGTGAAGCTGTCCGATGACGACGGATTTGCAAAAATGACGCCGGATCGGAACAAGGTCTGGATGATTCAGACCCCCCAGGGATTTTCCTATCCCCTGCTCATGGAAGCCTATGATAAGATGATGAGCTTTGAGGAATACCAGGAAGGCGTTACCGACGACGCCATGGTGGTGGAGTCGATGACAAACGTAAAGGTGAGGCTGACAAAAGGATCTTACCGGAATATTAAGGTGACAACGCCGGAGGACATGTTTGTGGCGGAGGCGTTTCTGAAATAAAATAGGCAGTACGGACAGAGCAGGGACTTCGGTTGCTGCTCTTTTTCAGTGCGCCCGGCGGCACGTCTCTAACCGGTGAAAGTCCGGAATCCGCCCGGTGGTGGGAAGGATATAGCCGAAGGCAAGGGTGTTCATCGTGAGGTGAAATCTGAAGGAAGCCGGATGTGGGGAACATACTAACCCATGGGCAAATCTCTGGTCTGACGGACAGAAATCACATCAGCCATGCGAGGGAGTACGCTGAACAAGTCGAAGCCCAATAACCACACGGAATCACGTATGGTAAATGGCAGATAGATGGAGAGAAAGAGACGTGTGGTACCCGGGAGGTCTGTACGGAATGTCCTGAAAGGGATAACCATTATCGAAAGATAGTGCTGAACGTACAGAAGTCAGCCGAGGTCGTAGTAGTCGAGAGATGAAGGACCGAATCAACAGGAGTCTTTAGTACAACTGGGAAAGGAGGAAAGAACATTGGGTACAGAAAACAAAGATAGCCCGCAAAGAGATAGCGCGGAACGTGAAGGGTATGTGAGAGCGCACCGTCCTTCCGCCGGATATGGAAGGAAAGGGACAGTGCACAGCCGGAACTCTTGGAGGAGATACTGGAGAAGGGCAACCTCAACAGAGCTTTTAAGAGAGTAAAGGCAAACAAGGGGGCGCCAGGAATCGACGGGATTACCATGGAGGAAATAGGCGCATACCTGAGGAGATGTATGCTCTAAGTGACTTCTTAATCATGGTTTTTGTCATGGTTAGTGAAGCAGTCACTTAGAGCATTTTCATTTCAGGAGGTACAGCCATGAGAAACGAGAAAATCACCCCTCTGTATGAGCGTTTGAGCCGTGATGATGAATTACAGGGCGAGAGTAACTCCATAAGCCATCAAAAGCAGATGTTAGAGGATTTTGCCCGCCGGAATGGGCTGCCCAACCCTACGCACTTTACCGATGATGGTATCTCAGGCACCCGGTTTGACCGCCCCGGATTTTTGGCGATGATGGAGGAAGTGGAGGCAGGGCGTGTAGAGGCAATCGTCATCAAGGACATGAGCCGGTTAGGGCGTGACTATCTGAAAGTCGGCCAGGTCATGGAGATTTTGCGGCAGCGCGGCGTCCGGTTAATTGCCATCAATGACGGTGTGGACAGTCTGAAAGGCGATGATGATTTTACCCCCTTCCGCAATATCATGAATGAGTTTTACGCCCGCGACACCAGCCGGAAAATCCGCTCTGTGTTTAAGTCCAAAGGCATGAGCGGCAAGCACCTGACCGGCACCGTTATCTACGGCTATCTGTGGGACGAAAAGCGGGAACACTGGCTTGTTGACGAAGAAGCCGCCTCTGTGGTACGCCATATTTTCGCGCTTGCGATGGAGGGCTACGGCCCCTATCAGATCGCAACCAAGTTGTCAGAAGAAAAAATTGAAATGCCAGCCGTTCACCTTGCCCGCTATGGCGAGGGAGTGAACAAGAATAAGGCCTTTGCGGATATTTATCGTTGGAGTGCCTCTACCGTTGTTGAAATCCTGAAAAAACAGGAGTATTTAGGCCATACGGTCAATTTCAAAACCCGCAAGCACTTTAAGGACAAGAAAAGTCACTATGTTGACGAAAGCGAATGGACGATTTTTGAGAACACCCATGAGGTCATTATCGACCAGGAAACCTTTGACAATGTGCAGCGTATCCGGGGAAACGCCAGACGCTACCCGGACGGCTTTGGGGAGGCATATCCCCTGACTGGCCTAATGTACTGCGCCGACTGCGGCGGCAAGATGTATGTTCACCGCACATACAACGGCAAGCGCGTCCCGCAGTACACTTGCGGCCAGTATGGGAAGTATCCTATCGGCTCCCTTTGCCCCACACAGCACCGCATCAAGGCCGAAGCTGTTCTGACCCTGATTGCCGATATGCTCCGGGCCATCGCGGAGTATTCCAGGAATGACCGGGCCGAGTTTATCCGCACCGTCCAGGAAACGCAGGTAGCCCAGCAGACCGCCGACATATCCAAGAAGCGGAAACGGCTGGCCGCCGCCCAAAAGCGGGCCGGGGAACTGGAAAAGCTGATTTGCAAAATCTATGAGGACAACGCCCTGGGTAAGCTGCCGGACGCCCGGTATGAGGCCCTGGACGCACAGTACGCCAAAGAGCAGGACGCCCTCAATGCGGAAATCGTGGAATTGGAAAAGGCCGTTACCGGCTATGAGCAGAGCCGGAAATCTGCGGAGAAGTTTATTGCCCTGATTGACAAGTACGAGAACTTCGACACGCTGACAAACACCATGCTCAACGAGTTTGTAGAGAAAATCCTTGTCCATGAACGCGCCCGTAAAGGCAGCCAGGATACCACACAGGAGGTTGAAATCTACTTCAACTTTGTGGGCCGCTATATCCCTCCTGCCTTGCAGCCGGTTCCCCTGACCCCGGAGGAACAGGAAGAACTGCGGAAGAAGGAGGAACGCAAGGACAGGCTTCACCAGAACTACTTGCGCCGCAAGGCTAATGGCAAGCAGAAGGAATGGGAAGAACGCTACAACGCCAAGCGCAAGGCGAAAATGGAGGCAGCAAAGGCCGCGATCCGGGCCGAGGATATGGAGAAGGGCATTTTTACCACCGTCAGCCAGTTACCCAGGCAGGAGCCGCGCAAGGCCACCTTACCGGCCAGCGCCGCAGTTTAACCATCACAGTGCAAAGGAGGACAAACATGAACGAATTGACTTACACCCGCTGCGGGGATTACTACATCCCCGACCTGGAGTTGTCCGAGCAGCCGGAGGCCCCCATCGGCAAGTATGGCCGTATGCGGCAACGCTACCTGAAGGAACACCGGCCCGGCCTTTACAGCAGCTTGATTTTGAGCGAAAAGCTGTACCCGCACCTGTTGGAGATTGACCGGGCGGCGCGGGAGCGGATGGACGCCATGCTGCCCCGGATGATGGAGGCGGCGGGCGTCACCGAGGAACTGAAAGCCCGTGACCCCATGCGCTGGGTGGGGCTGATGAACACGCTGAAAGCGCAGGCGGAGGAAATCGTTTTTCAGGAATTGATCTACGGGTAAGTATAGTATAAAAGAGGCCGGAATTTGCCGCCACAGGGCGATAAATCCCGGCCTTTATATCATGCTATGTAATTAAAGCTGCCATCCAGCGGATGCGAGTTTGAGGTTTAGGAAATTTCTATAAATTCCCTCTTGTGAAATCAAAGACTGGTGAGTTCCCTGTTGAGCAATTCTACCCTGATCTATTACAATGATTTGATCTGCGTTTTCCACTGTACTCAAACGATGGGCAATCGAAATTAAGGTTTTATTTTTCGTCAGTTCTGAAATCGCAGATAAAAGTGCCTGCTCATTTTCCGGATCAACGCTGGAAGTGGCCTCATCCAAAATAATAATAGGTGCATCTTTAAGAATCGCTCTGGCAATAGAAATTCGTTGCTTCTCTCCGCCGGAAAGTGTAGAGCCTCCCTCGCCGATGATTGTATTGTACCCATCTGGCAACGCTGAAATAAAATCATGGCAGCAAGCACGTTTTGCGGCAGCTTCTACTTCCTCGTGGGTAGCATCAGGCTTTCCAAATTTGATGTTGTTTTCAATAGAATCGTGGAAAAGATATACATTCTGAAAGACCATGCTGATATGCTCCAAAATACTATCCGCAGTATAGTTTTTTACATCCTTTCCGCCAATTCGTACAGCGCCATCCTGCACATCCCAAAACCGGGCAATTAAATTACACAAAGTTGTTTTTCCACTTCCAGATGGGCCAACAATAGCACAGGTAGTATGTTCTGGAATGTTCAGAGAGATGTCATGGATGACCTGCCGCTTGTCATAGCCAAATGATACATGATCCAGTGTTATATCGTAGTGGGAAGTTTCTAATTTGTCTGTGCTGGTGTCCATTTGAGGTATATTGGTGACTTCTTCTAACCGATCCAGTTCTGTGTTGATTTTCTTGCTCAAAAAGGCGCTGTTTCCCATTGTTTCTAAGTCAGAGTACACAGTAAATGCGCAAAACAGGAAAGTCAAGCAGTAGGGCAAACTTATTTTTCCAGCCATAAAAAGCAAACCCGCCGCAGCAATCAGTACACAGCTCATGAGCTTATAGACCAGAATATAAAAACGGAGAACCCCGGCCGTAGCCTTTTCCTGCCCATAATCTGCATCCCACTTTTTTTGAAATGCGCTGCGTACTTCTCGTTGTCCTTCCTCACCTTTGGAGAAAGACCGTAGAACAGAAATCCCTCGGATATATTCCATTGTTTTGCTCACCAGGTTTTCCTGTGCTTCTTGATAAATAGGAGCATATTGCGCGGCTCTACTGCGGACCCAACGAAGAACAAGTAAACCTAATAATAGTCCAATCAAACTTAAAATGGCAATGATAGGGTTGAAAAAGAACATCATAATTGACATGAGAGCTGCCATAGCAACACCGCTTGTCATCTGCTCGATTGCAAGCATGGAGTAACCCTCTAAATCAGCAATCGTCGTAGTAAGTATTGTCTGAATAGTTCCTAAATTTTGCTCTGAAAAGTAGCCCATAGGAGCCTGTTTCAATTTTTCTCCTATTTCCAGACGATAATCACGGAAAATATCATATCCCGTTCCACTCATGGTACGGTCATACATCCATTGGAAGAAAAAGCGTCCGATAACACTTCCTAATACAACACCAAAGGCTTGTAGAATAATAGTAGGTGTAAGATTTTCTAAATGTAATAAAATCCAAAAAACACCGAACATCATAAAACCATTGAAAAAGGATTTGAGAATATTAAATGTGATGCCAACGATGATTTTCTGTCGGCTTCTACCCGCAATCTTAAAAATCCGGCGTATCATTTCAAGCATGGTTTTCCACTCCTCCTTTCAAGTCTGCTTCTTCTATGGTTCCGGCATAATCTTGCCACATCTTTTGATAGATGGGGCATTCCCGGAGAAGTTCTTCTTGTGTCCCACGGCCTGCAATATTTCCGTTTGCCACAACCAGAATTTGATCGGCATTGCGAATCGTATTCAAACGGTGCGCTACAACAATCAATGTCTTTCCGGCCACTAATTTGCTGATTGCCTGTTGAATTAGCGCCTCATTTTCTGTATCAGCATAGGCAGTGGCCTCGTCTAAAATGACTACGGATGACGGTTTTAGCATGGCCCTCGCAATCGTAATACGTTGGCGCTCCCCGCCAGAAAGTCGGTCTCCGGCATCACCGGCCAGTGTGTCATATCCCTGCTCTAACTGCATAATAAAGTCATGACAGTTAGCAGCTTTTGCGGCATCTTCTACTTCTTCATCTGTTGCTGCCGGATTACCCATGCGGATATTTTCCCGAATGGATTTGTCGAATAGGAAATTGTCTTGTGCCACATAACTGATTTCACCCATCAACTGCTCAAAAGGGATTTGACGAATATCCTGGCCGCCGAAACGCACAGAGCCAGAAGTCACATCCCAAAAACCAGCCATCAGTTTTGCAATCGTGGATTTACCAGAACCGGAAGGCCCAACAATAGCCGTCATAGTGCCGGGTCTGGTTTGAAAAGAAATACCGTGGAGAACTTCGGTTTCTTTATAGCCGAAATGTACGTCCTCAAATTGGTAAGTACGTTCTCCCAAAGATACAGGTTCAGAGGGCCGGACAAGTTCCGGGGTTTTTAGGAAAGCGGTTACTTGCTCCAAATTACCTTTTATCATGCTGACTTGCTCCATCGCCTCGGACACTTTCATCAATGGAGCAACGAACCCCAGCGGAACTACTAAAGATATTAAAAAGGAAGTGAAAGCGTTCCTTCCATGTAAAGCCATGCGCCTACTGGCAATGTACCCAAAAGAGTAGAAGGCAGGACGGCTCGTGCCGCTGCATTCCAAAACCAGCATTGACTCCACCACTCCCAGAAATCGAACCAGTTGATAGACTCTTTGAGTATTTTGCCAAGAGGATGCATGAACGCAACGATTGATGGCAGATGCCGCTGATATAACTAAGGAGCTGTTCATATCATTGGCAGAGCGCATATAGTTTTCCATTCGAGGGCCATAACCGCGCATCATAGCAGCGAAAAAAGAATACCCAGTGGAATTGTGATTAGGGATGCAAGCCCATGCGCCAGTCAGAATGAAAATCA